>JACCDX010161551.1_pt1 | contig 11870 bp, 7 predicted proteins | sample 7449681 | NCBI WGS metagenome assembly JACCDX01 (sample SAMN15323450, study PRJNA562643) | freshwater metagenome | isolation source: river surface water | place: USA:Blue River Watershed | collected 2017-08-18 | reverse complement strand
TCGTTTTCAAGCGCTTCGATCAGTTCTGGTCCATGCGCTCTGAAAGATGCGTCCGGGTAACGGAGCAAATAGGCGAGCGCCCGCAAAGTCAGGCTCGCGTTGACGGGGGGGGTGTCAAATAGGTTCATCTCAGGCCTCTACCTTGATCGGGATCGTGCGTTTTTTCTCGCTACCAAACAAACTTGTTTCGGAGACGCCCTCTGAACAACCATTTCCGAAACTAAATCCGCAACCGCCCCGCACGTTGAACGTATTTTCCGCATATTCGCGATGAGTCGTCGGGATGACAAAGCGATCTTCATAGTTGGCGATTGCCATGTAGCGGTACATCTCCTCGACTTCTTTCTGAGAGATTCCAACTTGCTTCAATACATTTGTATCGATGACTCCATCCACATGCTTTGCTCGTTGATACGTCCGCATCGCGAGCATTCTTTCGAGCGCGCGGACGACCGGGGCTGTATCGCCTGCGGTCAGCAGGTTGGCCAGATACTTCAGTGGGATGCGCAGTTGACTGACATCGGGGATCGCGCCTTTCGCTTCGACATGTCCGGCTTGTGCGGCTGCCGTGATGGGTGAAAGAGGAGGGACGTACCACACCATCGGCAAGGTGCGGTATTCGGGGTGCAGTGGAAGTGCGACTTTCCACTCAACCGCCATTTTGTAAACGGGACTTTGTCGTGCGGCATTCATCCATGCGTCAGGAATCCCGTCCGCGCGTGCCTGTTCGATCACCTTAGGATCATTCGGATCTAAAAAGATATCGAGCTGAGCCTGATAGAGATCTTTTTCGTCCTTGACGCTGGCTGCCTCGGCGATTCGGTCGGCATCGTACAGCAATACGCCAAGATAACGGATACGGCCTACACAAGTTTCCGAGCACACAGTGGGCTGACCTGCTTCAATCCTGGGGTAGCAGAAAATGCATTTTTCAGCTTTTCCGCTTTTCCAGTTGTAGTAGATTTTTTTGTAAGGACATCCACTGACGCACATGCGCCAACCTCGGCATTTGTCCTGATCGATCAGGACGATTCCGTCTTCTTCGCGTTTGTAAATTGAACCAGATGGACAGGACGCCACACATGCGGGATTCAGGCAGTGTTCACACAGACGTGGCAAATACATCATGAAGGTATTTTCAAACTGCCCCATCATCTCTTTCTGAGCCGCTTCAAAACCCGCCAGATTGGCGTCCTTGCTTCGCTTGCTAAACTCTCCACCCAGAATTTCTTCCCAGTTCGGTCCCCATTCGATTTTTTCCATTCTGAGGCCCGTGATGAGCGAGCGCGGACGCGCGGTCGGCGCATGCTTCATTTCGGGCGCACTTTGCAAGTGGTCGTAGTCGAAGGTGAAGGGTTCGTAATAGTCGTCTATTTCGGGAAGGTGTGGATTGGCAAAGATTTTCATCAATAGTTGCCATTTGCCGCCTTGCTTGGGTGCAATGCTTCCATTTGACTTGCGGATCCAGCCACCTTTCCATTTATCCTGGTTTTCCCACTCTTTGGGATAGCCGATACCTGGTTTAGTTTCGACGTTGTTAAACCAGGCGTATTCGACACCAGGTCGACTCGTCCAGACGTTCTTGCAAGTGACTGAACAAGTATGGCAACCAATGCATTTGTCCAGGTTGAGCACCATTCCGATCTGTGCGCGTACTTTCATTTCTGACTCCTTTGATCTGGCGTGGGCTCAGGGGTTTTCGCCCTGTGACTGATAGACGGCTGCGAGATGGTCGTCTCGTGGCGTGTCGAGCCAGTCAACGTTCTTCATCTTGCGCACGACAACAAACTCGTCACGATTCGTTCCGATCGTGCCGTAGTAGTTAAAGCCGTAACTGTACTGAGCGTATCCGCCAATCATATGGGTGGGTTTGGTCACGATGCGGGTGACCGAGTTATGGATACCTCCCCGTACGCCCGTGATTTCAGATCCCGGTGTGTTGATCGTTTTCTCTTGGGCGTGGTACATCATGACCATGCCTGGATTGACGCGTTGACTGACGACAGCACGCGCGGCGATCGCTCCGTTGATATTGAACAGTTCGACCCAGTCGTTATCGACGATGCCTGCTGACTTGGCATCATCTTCGCTCAGCCAGATCACCGGACCGCCCCGATTCAGTGTCAACATCATGAGGTTGTCGCTATAGGTCGAGTGGATCCCCCACTTTTGGTGAGGCGTAATAAAGTTCAACAGGATTTCAGTGTTTCCGTTGGATTTGATGCCGTGAATGCCGTCTGTTGTTTTCAAATCGACGGGTGGGCGGTACGAGGTAAAGCCCTCGCCGAACGCTCGCATCCAGGGGTGATCCTGATAAAACTGCTGGCGGCCTGTCAGCGTTCTCCAGGGAATGAGCTCATGGACGTTGGTGTAGCCTGCGTTGTAACTGACGGTTTCACTTTCGATACCACTCCAGGTGGGCGAGCTGATGATTTTTCTGGGCTGAGCCTGAATATCCCGGTAGCGGATTTTTTCATCCTCACGATAAAGTGCCAGGTGAGTATGGTCACGGCCAGTTTGTTTACCAAGCGCTTCCCAAGCTTTGACGGCAACATGTCCATTTGTCTCGGGCGCAAGCTGAAGCACGACCTCACAGGCATCGATGTCGCTGACGATGCGTGGCATACCTTCGGTCACGCCGGGCTCCTGAGTCAGCCCGTTGAGCTGACCTAGTTGTGTCACTTCCAGATCCGTTTTCCAGCCGATTCCCTTGCCGCCGTTACCCACTTTATTCATCAGTGGACCAAGGGCCGTGAAACGTTTGAAGAGATTGGGGTAGTCCCGTTCGACCACGGCGATTTGAGGGGCTGTTTTACCGGGGATCAGTTCGCATTCGCCTTTTTTCCATTCTTTCACTTCGAAAGGTTGTGCGAGTTCGGCAGGGGTGTCGTGCATGAGAGGTGTCAAGACGACTTCTTTTTCGACACCGAGATGTCCGACACACACTTCGCTAAAGGCTTTGGCAAATCCTTTGTAGATCTCCCAGTCAGACCGCGACTGAAAAACAGGATCTACCGCAGCTGACAGAGGGTGGATAAAGGGATGCATGTCGCTGGTGTTGAGATCATTTTTTTCATACCAGCTCGCTGTGGGTAGAACAATGTCTGAGTACAGACAAGTGGTCGACATTCTGAAGTCCAGCGTGACCAGGAGGTCCAGTTTCCCTTCGGGTGCTTCCTTGTGCCATTTGACTTCAGTCGGTTTCGCCTCATCGACACCCAGATCCTTGCCCTGAACGCCACTCTCAGTTCCGAGTAAATGCTTGCAAAAGTACTCGTGTCCCTTACCGCTGGAACCCAGAATATTGGAGCGCCAGACAAACATGTTGCGTGGCCAGTTCTCGACGGCATCAGGATCTTCGCAGCTGAGTTCGAGTGAACCGTCTTTGAGACCTTTGACGACAAAGTCTTTAGGATCGACTCCGACGGCCTGTGCTTTCTTCACAACTTCCAGAGGGTTCGTTTTGAGCTGGGGGGCACTAGGTAGCCAGCCCATTCTCTCGGCGCGAATGTTGTAGTCGATCATGCTCCCGCCATAGATTTTTTTATCGGCCAGGGGGGACACGATTTCTTCCATCGTCAGTTTTTCGTATCGCCACTGATCCGTGTGAGCATAGAAAAAGCTCGTGCTGTTCATCTGGCGAGGCGGACGAATCCAGTCAAGCGCAAAGGCCAAGGCGGTCCAGCCGGTCTGTGGCCGCAGTTTTTCCTGACCGACATAGTGTGCCCAACCACCTCCGCTCTTACCAATACAGCCACACATCATGAGCAGGTTGATGACACCGCGATAGTTCATGTCCGAGTGATACCAGTGGTTCATCGCGGCGCCAATGATCACCATGGATCGACCCTCGGTTTTGTGCGCATTGTCCGCAAATTCTCGGGCGACGGTGATGACTTGCTGACGTGGGACGCCCGTGATGCTTTCTTGCCAGGCTGGTGTGTAAGCGGCCTGATCGTCAAAGCTCTTCGCGCCACTGCCCAGACCACGGTCGATGCCGTATTGCGCGACCTGCAGATCAAAAACGGTTGCGACCAGCGCTTCTTGTCCATTGGCTAATGTGAGTTTGGTGGCTGGTACTTTTGCGTGATTGATTTCATTGGTGGTTTTGTTGTGGGAAAAGTGAGGTGTCGCATTGCCTCCAAAGTACGGAAAGCTGACCTGAACGACATCGTGTGCTTGTGCTTCCTCTTCAAGGACAGAGAGCTTGAGTGTCAGGTCCTGGCCTGTTCGTGCGTCTTTTGACTCCAGGTTCCATTTACCTTCATCCTTGCGCCCCTCCGCACCCCAGCGAAAGCCGATCGAACCGTTTGGTAAAACGACGTTCCCCTGCGTATCGAAGGCGAGTGTTTTCCAATCTGGATTGTTGTCTTGCTCAAGACCATTTTGAAGGTCGCTTGCACGCATATAGCGATCAGGCACCAGAGTGACTGAACCATCCTCTAGTGTCTTTTCTTTCAGCAAGACCAGCAGTGGCAAGTCCGTATAGCGTCTTGCGTAGTTGTCAAAATAAGGACTACGCGTTTTTCCGTTGCCAGGGAAGTAAAACTCTTTCAGAACGACATGCCCCATGGCCATCGCCAGAGCGGCATCAGTTCCCTGCTTGGGATGCAGCCAAAGGTCGGCAAGCTTGGCGACTTCTGAATAGTCAGGTGTGACGGCAACAGTTTTAGTGCCCTTGTAGCGAACTTCAGTAAAAAAGTGCGCATCGGGTGTGCGCGTCTGGGGAACGTTCGAGCCCCAGGCGATGATGTAGTTGCTGTTGTACCAGTCTGCGGATTCAGGCACGTCCGTTTGTTCGCCCCAAACTTGAGGGCTGGAGGGTGGGAGATCGCAATACCAGTCGTAAAAACTCATGCAGACGCCGCCAATGAGTGACAGGTAACGGCTACCTGCTGCATAGCTGATCATGGACATGGCGGGAATGGGTGAAAAACCAATAATCCTGTCAGGTCCGTATTTTTTAATGGTGTATACGTTGGCACTGGCGATGAGTTGATTGACTTCGTCCCAAGTGCTTCTGACAAAGCCGCCCATGCCGCGCAGTTGCTGATAGTCGCGTCGCGCCTCTTGGTCGTCGGCAATCAGCGCCCAGGCATCGACAGGTGTCTTGGCGACCTTAAGCGCCGAGCGCCAGCGTTCCAAGAGGCGTCCCCGGACCATGGGGTGTTTGACACGGTTCGCGCTATAGAGGTACCAGGAGTAGGAGGCGCCGCGTGCGCAACCTCTGGGTTCGTGGTTAGGCATATCCCAGCGCGTCCGGGGATAGTCCGTCTGCTGGGTCTCCCAAGTGACAATGCCGCCTTTGACATAGATTTTCCATGAGCAGGAGCCCGTACAGTTCACGCCGTGCGTGCTACGTACGATCTTGTCATGCGCCCAGCGGTTTCGGTAGGCATCTTCCCAGGTGCGATCCTCATTGGTCGTGCGACCGTGTTCACCAGAAAATTTTTCTGTGGGAAGTGAAAAGTGGGTTAACCGATCTAGAAAATGACTCATTACTCTTTCTCCAATTCTGCTTGCCTCGAAAGGCCCGAGCCCTAGCGTCATCCTACGGGTGTAGGGAGTGGCCGCCAATTCTCCAAACGAACTGATCATTCAGTTCATTGTGGGGAGGGGACTAGTCCTTTGTGATTAGTTTGTGTGTACTGGTCAGCATGGCATCGGTGCGTGACGACGGGAGTACCACCACCACGTGACGAAAAGACAGCTCAGATAAAACGCGATAAAGACTGCGAGAGCCGCGTGAGGAGTTCCCGTCATGTCAATGGAGGTTCCAAAGCTCTTAGGGATAAAAAAGCCTCCGTATGCACCTACAGCACCTGAAAAGCCCAGGACGGCAGCGGCTTCTTTTGCACCGTCGAGGGTGGCGCGTCGCTGCGAGGCTTCGTCTTTTTCGGCGGCATGCTGGCGTTCTTGCAGAAAAATCACGGGAATCATTCTGAACGTTGAGCCGTTGCCGATTCCTGTCAGTGCGAACAGGATGATGAACATCGTCAAAAAGCCGTAAAAATTTCCTGTGTTTCCATTGCTGGGAAGGAAGTACATCACACCCATCACAGAGAGGATCATCAAGAGGAACGTCCAGAATGTGACGCATGCCCCGCCAAGTTTGTCTGAAATCCAGCCGCCAATTGGACGGACTGCGGCACCGACGAGCGGCCCTAAAAATGCATACTGAGTTGGGTTGACATTCGGAAACTGCGACTGGGTGAGCAAGGCCAGCCCTGCCGAAAACCCAATAAAAGAGCCGAATGTTCCAAGGTACAGCCAGCACATCAGCCAGTTATGCTTGCGTCGAAAAATGACAGCCTGATCCGCGAATGATGCCTTCGCATCGGCGATATCGTTCATGCCGAACCACGCGGCAATGGATGCGATCAGGATAAATGGGACCCAGATAAAGCCTGCATTTTGTAGCCAGATCGTTTGTGTACCGCCTGCAGCTGTCGTGGACGAGTGACCGTCCCCGCCCAAGGCGCCGAACATGCCCACGGAGATGACCAAGGGCGTAACAAATTGGACAACGGACACACCAAGATTGCCGACGCCCGCATTCAGACCGGTTGCCAGACCTTTTCTGGCCTTGGGAAAGAAAAAGCTGATGTTCGACATCGAGGAGCTAAAGTTTCCTCCGCCAAAACCGCAAAGCAGAGCGAGCATCAGTAATGTCGGGTAGCTTGTGCTGGTATCCCTGAGGGCAAAGCCCATGCCAAAGGCTGGAATCAGCAAACTCGCAGTCGAAATGGCAGTCCATCTGCGACCGCCGAAAATCGGGACGAGAAATGAATAAAAGATGCGTAAGGTAGCTCCGGACAAGGCGGGCAACGCAGTCAACCAGAACATTTGGTTTTTGGTAAAGCTAAAACCGGCTTTATTCAGATTGACCACAACAACGGACCAGAGCATCCAGACGCTGAAGGCAAGCATCAGCGCCGGGATGGAGATCAGCAGATTTCTATTTGCAATCCTGCTGCCTTCTGAGCGCCAAAAGTCTGGTTGTTCAGGTTCCCAGCGCTTAAGTACATAAGGTGTCGACATGATGTGTGCTCCGGGTGATCGATCAATGTTGCAAGGCAAGCGCTGCTTGACCTTTGGCGACTGTTTCCTTTCTGAAACTGAAATGCATCCAGATCAGAGAGATACAGACTGTTCCGTACAAAAGCATGAAAGCAGAGGTTCTGACGCCAGTAATGTCGACGAGCGCGCCAAACATGATGGGTAGCACGAAGCCTCCTAAACCTCCTGCCAAGCCCACAATGCCGGATACAGCGCCGATATTGCCGCTAAAGTCATCGGAGATGAACTTGAAGACCGAGGCCTTTCCGATGGCTGTGGCAATGCCCACCACGAAGAGCAAAATGGTGAAAATGGTTGGGGAAAGCGCAATACGGAACGTGCGAGGTCCTTCAACGGTCAGGACAGTAAAGTCAGTCTGTGGGTAGCTCAGGAGAAAGAACGCGACCCAGCACACCCACATCACCCACCAGGTTGTTTGATAAGCGCCGTATTTATCTGAAATCCAGCCTCCGAGAGCACGTAACACTCCGCCCGGCAATGAAAAGCAGGCTGCCAAAAGTGCCGCAGTCTGAATGCTAAAACCATATTCGCCAACGTAATAACGTGTCATCCAGAGCGCGAGTGCGACATAGCCTCCAAACACAACCGAGTAGTACTGACAGTAGCGCCACACCCTCGGATCTTTGAGCATCTTGACTTGCTCTTTCAGACTGACCGAATTCGAAGCATTGTGCGAGGGATTGGTCGCCGAAAATATCCAGAAAAGAATCGCGGTGACAAGCATGGCGATGGAATAAACCTGCGGAACGATTGTCCATGAACCACCCGCCATCACGATGAGTCCCGGGGCTACAAATTTAGTCAGTGCCGATCCTGAGTTGCCTGCTCCAAAAATACCCATGGCCAGACCTTGTCGGTTTTTAGGAAACCAGCGTGCGACATAGGAGTAACCACAGAAAATGAGCCTCCTGCCAGCCCGACGAACATCCCGATGACCAAAAAATGCCAGTACTCTGTCGCGTACGACATCAACCAGATCGGTAGGACAGTGCTGAGCATCAGCAAAAAGAAAACGATCCTGCCACCGAAGCGGTCGGTCCATAATCCCAAAGGTACCCGTACCAGTGATCCTGTAAGAACAGGCATCGCGGCAAGCAGGCCAAACTGAGTTTCGCTGAGATCCAGTTGTTTTTTGATAGGGATGCCGATCACGGCAAACATCATCCAGACTGCAAAGCAGATTGTGAAAGCCAGGGTACTGGAGGTCAGAACCATGACGGATTTTCTTTGGTTTGGTTCCACGGTAGTGGTCTCCTGAGTCGTTCGTGTTTGATAGTGAACAGACTACGAGACTGGTAATGCTTTGCCCATTCTCCGTTGGCGGGAGACGGGCGAAGCAATGGACCTAGTTCCCCCCTACTTTAGGACTAGGCCCTTTTAGCCGAATGACGCATGGCTAAATTCAGCACTGAGGGCGAGAATATGTGTATGGATAATCATCTCGCTCCACTTGTTGACCGGTTTGGTCGAAAAATCGACTATTTGCGCTTAAGCGTGACAGATCGTTGTGATTTGCGTTGCAGCTATTGCATGCCTAAAAGTTTCAAAGGGTTTGAAGAGCCGGGAGACTGGCTCACTTTTGATGAAATTGAACGTGTGGTAGGTATTTTTGTGCGCATGGGGACGACCCGGGTTCGTTTAACGGGAGGAGAGCCCCTGTTGCGTCGTCACCTGCCGAGACTGGCGGGACGTTTGAGTCAACTGCCGGGCTTGTCCGACCTGTCGCTCTCTACCAATGGAACACAATTAGTCAAACATGCCGAGGCTTTGTACAAGGCAGGCGTCAGGCGCCTCAATATCAGCATGGATACCTTATCGAGAGATTGCATGATCCAGATTACCGGGCGAGATTCGATGAGTGCGGTGATGTCCGGTCTGGATATTGCGCAAGCTATTGGTTTTGCACCGATCAAACTGAATATGGTGGTGATGCCTGGTATTAATTTATCGGAAGTGCAGGCAATGGCCGAGTTTTGTATCAACCGCGGACTGATTCTCAGGCTCATTGAAACCATGCCCGTAGGCAGTACGGGTTTGAAGAGCGGCTTTACCCCGCTTGGTCCGATCGTTGAGTCGTTGCGTCAACGTCTGGATTTGATTCCTGAAATCAAGGTGATGGGAGGAGGGCCGGCGCGTTATTGGCGGACAAGGGATGGAAAAGGTCAAATCGGACTGATTACGCCGATGAGTCAGCATTTTTGTGAAACATGCAATCGTCTGCGGATGTCAGTGGATGGCACGATTTATCTTTGTCTGGGTGAAGATGAAAAGGTCGAGCTTAGACCCTATCTGCGCGGCGGTGCGACAGATGCCGACATCGAGCACGTATTGCGTGAGGCAATTGAGCTCAAGCCAGAGCGTCATCACTTTAATGAAACACCCGAAAAAATTGTGCGGTTCATGTCGCAAACGGGTGGCTAGATCCTGGAAATTGCTATGCCAAAACATGATTTGGAAAAATTCATCAATGGTTTTGAACGTTTTCAAAAAACCTACTACGGTGACGATCACGAGCTCATCGAGGAGCTTACTCAGGCTCAACACCCCCGTACTTTTTTGATTGGTTGCTGTGATTCACGGGTCGATCCCGCGCATTTGATGGGGGCAGAACTCGGTGAGTTGTTTGTGTCCAGAAATGTTGCAAATTTAGTACCACCATGCGAGGCGAGCGAGGGGAGTCATCATGGCGTCAGTGCTGCAATTCAGTTTGCAGTCCAGAATCTCCAAGTGGAACGAATTATTGTGCTGGGTCACGCTAGATGTGGTGGTATCCGCGCTTTGATGGACGACACTCGGATCAAAGAGCCAGTTGATTTCATTTCATTGTGGGTCAACATTGCCGAATCTGCTAAACGTGAGACCTTAGCGGCGTTTGGCGAGGCACCTTTCGAGGTCAAGTGCAAAGTCTGCGAACAATCGTCTATCCTGAATTCCCTGAACAATCTGATGAGCTTTCCCTGGATACAGCAGGCGTTGGAGGAAAAGCGCTTGACCTTGCATGGCTGGTACTTTGATCTTGAGGCAGGAGAGTTGCTCGCTTACTCCAAGCGCGCAGGCACTTTTTTACCAATGGTATGCGCCTTGAATCCCTCCCTTGAATAAGAAAGACTAAACTACGGTGTCTATTGCAAAAAGTTCAAACGATGACCGCGACCGCGAATCAAACGAACCTGCGGAATATAGTGGAGTCCATTCGGGAGCCTGGGTCTGCTGGCGCCCGGATGTCAATCGGCCGTAATTACCGGCTCGGTGTCAGGCTGGTGTCTGTAGCCTTGACCACGCTTGTATTTGGACTGACCATGGTGATGGTCACGCTTTGGCTATCATGGGCACTCGAAGGCGCTGCCGCGGCGATTAACGACACGGGGAGTCTACGCATGCAGTCTTTGCGCGTGGGCTTGCTGATGACCGAACAGCCGGTTTCCCAAAAAGAAATTGTCGAACGCGCAAGTTTTTTTAATAACACCTTGCTCGCACTGCGCGAGGGGGATCCGCAGCGACCGATGCGCCTGCCAAAGTCCGATGCTGTTCAAGAGCAGTTTGAGCGCGTACGCTACATGTGGATTGAACAGTTACAACCTGCACTCATGCGTGTTGAATCAAGTCTGGGGCAGGATCGCGCATCGATTCAATCTTATCTCGAGGATTTGCCAGAGTTCGTCAAGCAATCCGATACGCTGGTTTCCTTGATTGAAGCGCAAAATGCCAGGGATACAGCATTGTTGCGTGGCTCTCAGATGGCCGTGATTGTTTTGATGATTGCGGGCTGTGTGGGTATTGTTTATTTACTGTACGGATGGGTCATCAGACCTGTCGAATCACTTCGTCTGGGTATTGCTCAAATGTCCACTCGAAACTTCGCTTACAGAGTGCCTGTGGAGGGAGGTGACGAGCTTGGGGAGCTTGCGCGGGGATTCAATGATATGGCCTCTCAGCTCAGCCATTTGTATCGTGATCTGGAACAGAGAGTTGAGGAAAAAACGCAGCAACTGGCCCAGCAAAATCGCGAAATTTCGACCTTGTACGAATTTTCCGCCTACTTGAGTCAGGCAGGGGATCTTGAGCAGCGGTGCCAAGGATTTCTGGCGCGTTTGATCGAATATTTCTCAGCTGATGGTGGAACTGTCAGGATTTTGGATCCGCGTCAAAAGAACTTGCATTTGACTGTCCATCAGGGACTTTCGCTTGATTTCGTCAAACAAGAACAGTGTTTACATGCAGGCGATTGTTTATGTGGAGAGGCTTCTGAAAAAGGTGTCATGGTCTTGCACGATTTTCGCAAATTGCCACAGGAGTTTAGTTTGCGATGCCGCGAGGAAGGTTTTACGGCGATTGCCATTGCGCAGATTATTCATGCAGGACAGCAGTTAGGTAGCTATACCTTGCACTTTCAGGAACCTCGGGATTTTTCCGCAGACGATAGGCGTCTGTTCAATACTTTGGGTCAGCATTTGGGTGTCGCGATCGAAAACCAGCGACTGCTCGCCCGAACGCGTGAGCTTGCGATCGCCGAGGAGCGTAACCTCATGGCTCAAGGATTGCACGACTCGATTGCTCAAGGATTGAATTTTCTGAAGCTACAGGTTCAGATGCTGGAGGATTCAATCGCGAGAGGTAAAGATGATGAGGTGAAGGAGGTCATTCAGTTGATTGAGCTTGGCGTGCGCGAAAGTTATGATGATGTGCGCGAGCTCTTGACGAATTTTCGAATCAAACTCGATGAGGGCGATATCGTCGAGGCGTTACGAGCATCAGCCGAGCGCTTTAAAAAACAAACTGGCATTGCCGTT
>JACCDX010147553.1_pt1 | contig 11871 bp, 9 predicted proteins | sample 7449681 | NCBI WGS metagenome assembly JACCDX01 (sample SAMN15323450, study PRJNA562643) | freshwater metagenome | isolation source: river surface water | place: USA:Blue River Watershed | collected 2017-08-18 | reverse complement strand
TAAAGGTTTGATTATGTATTTACAAGAAAACGATTCAATTAGATTGACTGCAAGTGCAAATAGTTTCTTGGAGGCAGTCTGTTCATACGAGGCTATTAGTTAATGTACAATTCTGGTCGCAGAGGTAAAAGAGCAAACGATGGTTATGGTATACTTTCTCAGGCTGATAGATTTAATCAGACAGAATATCCAATACCAATCGTCACTTCGTTTGCCGTAACAAATGGTTCATATGTACCACTAGATGATACCGCAGCAGATACTGCTGGCGGACAAACTATCGTTGTGTATGGTTCTGGTTTCGCACCAGGAGCCACCATTATGGTTGGTGGCAGTACAATAGGTTCTGTGACCTACTTAGACCAAGGTAGATTAACCTTTACTTCTCCTGCAAATGTATCTGGTAGTTATACCATTATTGTTATGAACGCAAATGGTGGTACCGGTATTTTGGTACCAGGACTGGTGTATTCTGGTGTTCCAACATGGGAAACTTCAGCTGGTTCTGTTGGTACACAATACGAAAGAACAAATGTAAGTTCAACTTTTGTGGCCACCGGTGATGCACCAGTAACATACAGTGTTTTGTCTGGTAGTTTGCCACCAGGAACATCATTGTCACCAACAGGTGTTTTATCTGGTGCTGCTCCAGCAGAATCTGGTTCTACAACATATTCATTTACTATTCGTGCAAGTGACGGACAATTACAAGATTCAGACCGTTCATTCAGTCTGACAGTAAACACAGATGTAGTGACATGGTCCACTCCAACAAACAATCAAGTTATATCTGCATATGAATATGCACCAATTTCAAATGTAACTGCATCTGCAACTTCTGCGGCTGGTTATGGTGTTGTTTATTCAGCAAACTCTGTACCAACTGGTATTACAGTAAATGCAAACACAGGCGTTATTTCAGGTACAGTCAATACTGTCGGCAATACATTCACAAGACTAACAGCAACCGCAAATACAACAACAAAAACTGCAATCCGTGATGTGGTGTTCAACATCAATCAAGATGTTGTGACCTGGAATTCACCAGCTGATGCGACACAATATACATTAACGGGTGGTTCTCCAATATCCAATGTGTCATTGAGTGCAACAAGTGCTGCTGGTTTTGGTGTTCAATACACAGCAAATGCTTTGCCAGCAGGTTTATCAATTAGTGGTAGTGTTATTACAGGAACACCAACTACAGCAGAAACAGTTACAACATTGTTGACCGCAACAGCAAACACAACCAATCGTTCTGCAACTAGAACTATTAGTTGGTCAATTTCTCTTGGTGATTTGAACTGGAAAAATACAGTATTATTGTTGAGTGCCAATACTCCTGCACCATCATTTATAAATGATTCTAGTAATAATAACCTTCAATTGACTCTTATTGGTGATACTAGACCAATCAATTCTGATCCATATATGGGTGGTTATTATAGTAATTTCTTTGATGGTACTGGGGATTTTTTAACAGTACCAAACAGTGCAGCATTTGCTTTTGGTACAGGTGATTTTACCATTGAGTTTTGGATGAGAGCAAATATTATTAGTGGTACGACAAATGGTAACATTGTTGGATATAGTGCAGCAGGCTCCGGCCATTGGAACTTGATGTTGTATTTAGGAAATCTATACTGGCAGACAGGTCAAGGAGTTTCAAACCTATTCAACGTATCAATAGTTCCATACTCAAATATATGGACGCATTATGCGATTGTGCGAGTATCCGGCACGACTAGATTGTACATCAATGGCGTACAACAAGCGTCAGGAGCTGATACCACCAATTACACTGTACCCACAGCCACCCTAATGTATATTGGATACAATTCTGAATTGTTACACTTGACCGGTCACATTTCCAATCTACGCATTATTAAAGGTACGGGTTTATATACTGCCGCATTCACACCACCTACATCTCCACTAACAGCAGTTGCGAACACACAATTATTAACTTGTCAATCAAATAGACTAATAGATAACTCACTTAATAATTTAACAGTCACAAAGAACGGTGATGTTACAGTAAATTCATCACATCCATTCGATACACCAACAACTGTTGCATACAATAATCAATATAGTGTTTATTTTGATGGTACTGGTGATTATTTGACTATAGCGGACAATGCTGCTTTTGAAATTGAATCGAATGTTGATTTCACGGTTGAAGCATGGTTCAATGCAACCGTATTGCCAGGCATTGGTAGCTTTGGTAATATTATATCTAAAGGCGCTTCTGGCGTCTATCAACCATACTACATTTTTGTAAACAGTTCTGGAGCACTACTATACTATTCATCATCAAATAATTCATCTTGGGATATTGCTAGTGGTGTTTCATTTGGTACAGTTGTTGCAAATCGTTGGTATCATGTTGCTGTGTCGAGACAAGGTACAAATACAAGGTTATTCTTGAACGGTGCGTTAATTAATACTATCACAAATAGTGGAGCAGCATTAGTTAATAACACAAGAAGTGTTGCTATTGCTGCAAGAAGTGATGGAACCGAAATATTTACTGGTTTCATCTCAAATGCTAGAATAGTTAAAGGAACGGCGGTGTATACAGGTGCATTTACACCATCAACAGCGCCATTAACAGCAATAACAAATACAAGTTTATTGACATGCCAAGACAGTACAATTAAAGACAACTCACCCAACGCATTTGCAGTTACAGGTACTGCTGACGCACGACCAGTAGCAGTAAGTCCATTCACAATGACAACTGCGAACACTACGATAACTAATTTGGGTTCTGGTTACTTTGATGGTACAGGTGACTATTTAACACTCAACATACCACTTGTTCCTGCAACCGGAAACTTCACCATAGAATGTTGGATTTATAGTTTGACTGCTGCTGGTTCATCACAACGAGCAGTATACACACAATTCGCTTCAGCTCAAGCAGGAAGATTCATGTTTGGTATAGACCAAACATCATCATCTAGAATTTGGTTACACTACAATGGCGCTGACTATGTTGGAACAAGTGGTAAGATTGTTGCAAATGCATGGACACACATTGCTTTAGTTAGAATTGGTGATGTGTTTGATATGTATGTAAATGGAGTTAAAGATAGAACTGATACATTTACTGGTGCATCATTATATCAAGGTGCTCAACAAATTGCAGGCGCTGGCACTTCATTTATTCCAAATGCATACATTAGTGATTTAAGAATAGTTAGTGGTACAGCACTTTACACCAACAATTTCTTACCACCACAAACACCATTAACACCGATAGCAAATACACAAATATTAACACTACAAACTAACGGTGGTGCAAATAATACCGGCATCTTGGACCAAAGTAGTTTTAATAACATCGTTTCTAGATTTGGTAACGCAACACAAGGTACATTTAGTCCATATAGTCAGACTGGTTGGAGTAATTATTATCCAGCGTTAGCGTTTAACACATACGCTGCAAATCCGATTGGAACATTCGGTACAGGAGCAACATTTACTGTTGAAGGTTGGGTAAACATGGCAGTTTATCCGACAACTAATTATTTTTTCAACTTATTAGCAAGTTGTGACCAAAGTACATTGTCATATTGGAATATTGGCATAGGTTCAACCGGACTTGCAACTATCTATTGGTTTGACGGTAACGCTAAACAAGTTGCCGGATCAACTACATTAGCTAGAGGAGTTTGGTATCATGTAGCTTTTGTGGTAACTTCTGGAGTAGTTACAATTTATGTTAATGGTAGTCAACAAACATTAACTGGTACTACAACACTAACTAACCCAACAGGTAATGCAAGTTTTACTACAGGTACCGACCGTGGTGCAAGTAACGGTGGTTCTGCTGGTTACATTTCTAATTTGAGAACAAGTACCACATCAGTATATACATCAACATTCACACCTAGCACAACTCCACTGTCGCCCATTATTTCTTCTAATGTTTTTTCTACATTGTTAACATCACAAAGTAATCGTTTTATAGATAACAGTCCAATATCACGAACAATAACATTAGGATCAACATCTCCGAGAGTTCAAGCATTTAGTCCATTCGGTGGTGTAACAAGTGTACCGACAAGTTATAGTGCTTATTTTGATGGCACTGGTGATTATTTAACTGTACCAGGATCAAGTAATTTTGTATTTGCAGGTGATTACACAATTGAAGCATGGATATACAGTTCAAGTACAACATGGTCAGTTTATTCTACCGGTGGATCTGGTGCAGCTGACCAATTCTCCTGCGATACTGGAACTTTGTATTGGGCGTATAATATTTTTGGTGGCGGCACAGCCAACTTTTTCACCAGCGCAGATGTGAACAAATGGACTCATGTAGCAGCATGTAGAAGTTCCGGCACAACCAGATTGTTTAAAAACGGCGTTGTAATGGCTACAAGCACTACTAACACATCTATCGGATCCACTAATACAGTGAATATAGGTAGAAGGTTGGATGGTGTGTATTTAATGAACGGGTACATATCAAACTTTAGAATTGTTAGAGGTACTGCGTTATACACAGGAGCCTTTACTATTCCTACATCACCATTAACAGCAGTAGCGAATACTCTATTATTGACCTGTCAATCATCAACAATGATTGATAATAGTACAAATAATTTTTCAGTAACTAGTGTAGGTGATTCCAAACCAGTGACATTCAATCCATTCGGTCAAACAAATACAAAAGATGTGTCATATTCACCGAGTGTGAATGGTGGTTCTATGTTCTTTGATGGCACTGGAGATTATCTAACTGTACCGTCATCTGCAACCATCTTTGGAACTATGGCATATACCATAGAGTTTTGGATTTACAGAACTGCGGCTCCTGCATTGGCCAGAATACTTGAAAATGGTACAAATACAACCAACTTCAGTATGGATTTGAGTGCTACAGGTTTCTTCACAATTAATAATAATACAACAATTGCTGGAAGTACAAGTACACTTAGTGTTCCACTCAATGCATGGACACATGTTGCATTAGTGAGAACATCAACAGGTACTAGTGGAACAGCATGGTATATTAATGGTGTTGCAGCAGGCACATTCACACATTCAATTGATATAGCGATTGGCACAACAATGCAAATTGCAAGGTCTGGTGGAGGTAGTCATTTAACCGGTTACCTATCAGATTTAAGATTCACTCAAGGTGCCGCTCTATATACTTCATCTTTTGTTCCACCAGTTTCACCACTAACACCAACAACTACAATCGGAAACACTAGATATACTTCAAGCTTGTTACTAACTGGTACTAGTGGTGGTGTAATTGATTATCATGGAACTAACATCTTAGAAACAGTTGGTAATACACAATTAACTCCGGAAGATCCATATTCTGGAAATTATTATAGTAATCAACTAATAAATTCTTCAGATACTTGGACAATTTCAGGAGCCGGAACACCTCTACAACTTACTGGAGATTTTACTGTTGAGTTTTGGATATATCCAACAAACGCTACTGGTACTTATGCACAACTTCTTAGTAAGTCAGGTGGAAATTCAGAATCTTTAAAAATGGGATTGACCGGTAGTTCATGGTACATCTACTTCTTCAACGGAACATCATATGACTATTCTACTGCTATAATTCAAAGTGGCAGGTGGCACCATATAGTATGGGAGCGTTCAGGAACAACATCAAGAATGTATGTAAATGGTGTAGGACAAACAGCGGTTACTACAATGACTGCTACAGTTGATTGGTCTACACTATATTGGGGAGCCAGTACCGGTAGTGAACAGTTCTTTGGTTATATGTCCAATTTGCGTATAATTAAAGGACAATGTTTATATGATATTGCACAATCGACATTGACTGTGCCTACTAGTCCATTAACAGCGGTGTCGGGCACAAGTTTGTTAACCTGCCAATCGAATAGTTTTATTGATAGAAGTACCAATGCATTTACTATAACTAGAAGTGGTGCTACATCGGTCAAATCATTTAATCCATTTCAACGAAATGCTGGAAAGAGTATCTATTTTGATGGTACCGGCGATTACTTATTCATTCCTAATGCTACTCCTTCATTAGCATTTGGTACAGGCGACTTTACTGTTGAAACTTGGGTTTATATAACATCAATGACTGCACCAACTAACGGTAATCCTATATTTGATACTAGACCTCTATCTACAAACGGTGCGTATTTTACTCTTTTCTTTACTACTGGTGGCGTACTGACATATTATACAAATTCAAATAACGCTATTACAAGTTCAGCATTAACAGCCGGTCAATGGTATCATGTTGCTGTTTCACGAGTATCTGGTAGTACTAGAATGTTTGTTAATGGTACACAAGCTGGTACTACTTTTACAGATTCAGTTAACTACATTGTAGGAACGTCAGCTCCTTTAATAGGATTACTCGGTTTCAGTAGAACGGATTTTTTAAACGGGTATTTAAAAGATTTCAGAATCACCCAAGGTGTAGGTAGATATACAACAACATTTACTCCACCTACAATACCATTAGATGTTAAATAAATAATATAAAAAAGCAAAATGACAACAAGAATCCAACCAACAAACCTAGATTCCACACTAGATTATTCAGTAAACAAGATAACTGTTTCTGGGGTGGATGTACTTGAGTATGCACAGTCAGCCTTCACAAAAGCAAACACAGGTGGTGCCAGTGGTTTAATATATAAAGCATCCAATACAACACCATCAACAGCAAACGTTGGTGACCAATGGTATTCAGTAACAGAGGATATTTTGTATCAATACATTAATGATGGCACATCAAACGCATGGGTCGATATCTCATCATCGGCGATAACCACAAATGCTGGTGGAGGTGGAAGCACATCACCATCAGTGATATACGGTTTATCAACAGTTTTTGGAAACGGATTATAAAATGGCAGCACCAAACTTATTAAGTTTAACAACAGTTACAGCTAAAACAGCAGTTCAATCAATTACCACTTCTTCTACAGCAATCGTAACAAACGGTACAAATAGTGGTAAAATGATGAAGATTAATGCATTATACATCAGTAATATTAACACCACACCAATGAGTGCAAACGTTGAAGTGTTTCGTTCTTCTGTAGCTTATAGAATGGGTTATACAATTACCATTCCAAACAGTACGACCTTAGATTTAATCAGTAAGATAATCTACTTGGAAGAAGGTGATACACTAAGACTGTCCGCTGGTGCAAATAATTTTTTGGAAGCCGTGTGTAGTTATGAGGAAGTTAGTTAATGCCTATCAATAAAATTATTGGTTACTACAATAATAATGGTAATACCGCATATCAAACAGGCGTTACCACACTTAATGGAATAACGGACAAGTTGGTGTCAACAGGTTGGCCATACTTTTTTAAAGGTATGGTTGTTTCTACAGGTTCTACTTCTCCTTATTTTTTACAACTAAGACGAGACTTCAATAATACAAAATATGTATTAGCAGAATACACCACAAACATATTACCTACTGGTGCAGGGAATGATGCAGCATATTCACCAAATGGAGCATACCTTGCGGTAGCGCACACCACAACACCATTCATAACAATATACTCACGCTCTGGACCAAATCTTACAAAATTAACTAATCCAACTACTTTGCCTGCAAGTGCTGGCTATGGATGTGCATGGTCACCTGATACTACATACTTAGCTGTAGCACATGGTAGTTCACCCTTTATTACAATATACAAAAGATCCGGCAATACTTTTGCAAAATTAACTAATCCAACTACTTTGCCTGCTAGTACCGGTAACGCCTGTGCATTTGCACCAAATGGAAATTATTTAGCAGTAGCACATAATACTACACCTTTTATAACAGTTTATACTCGCAGCGGCGATACTTTTACTAAGGTTGCAAATCCAGTAACTCTACCCGGTGGTACGCCAAATTCATGTGCTTGGTCCCCAGACAGTGCATATTTAGTAGTAGTATACGCTGGATCTCCTTATCTCACGATATATTCGTTTGACGGTACAACTCTAACAAAGATAGCTGATCCTGCGTCATTACCTACAGGTCAGGGCAACGATGTTAGATGGTCACCTAATGGAAATTACTTAGCAGTAGGTCATAATACTTCACCTTATGTGACCGTATATAGTGTTAGTGGTACTACATATACTAAATTAGCGGATCCTGCATCTTTACCTTTTGGAATATCTGAAGGAGTATGTTGGATAGACAATAGTACACTTGTAGTTACTAGTAGAGGTACAGCATCATCAACCATGAGAATATACAATGTTAGTGGAAGTACTGTAACATTTACAGAAACCCCAGATGTACTTGGATCAGGAACAGCCTACACAAATTTATATTCAGTAGATCCTTTCTTGCCAACAAGTGCATATTAATTGAACAGTATAACCATAATAACTCTCACTAAATACATTAACGAAATAAAAAATGTCATTTCCAATATCACCAGCAAATAACGCAACAACAATTGTAAATGGTATAACATACATTTACAACACCTCACTTCAGGCTTGGAAGATTGTTCCTGGTGGTGCAGATTTTTCAGACTCTTTTGCAAGAACTAATTCTAATGCGGCTTTTTCACAAGCTAATACCGATGTTACAACAATCTCAGCAACAGCTGGTGTGTACGGTGGTTCTTCTAATATTCCAGTAGTTACTTTGGCCGCAAACGGAAGAGTTTCTTCTATAACAAACACTTCAATTTCTATTCCTGCCGGAACATCCGTGTATGGAAACACAGGCCAAATTACAGCAAACGCAGCAACAGGTACAGTAGCATTAGGTTTAGACACAACCGCAGTTACACCAGGCTCTTACACAAACACCAACATAACAGTAGATGCATTTGGTCGAGTTACGGCTGCTGCAAACGGTGCAGGTGGTGGTGGCAGCGGAGCAAGTAACGCAAGAGTAACTGGCTACTCATTAGTATTCGGAGGATAACATGGCAGCACCAAATTTAATCGGCGCAACAACAATCACTGGTAAAACAGTAGGCGCAAACTTAACAACAACTTCAGCAACTACTGTTCTGAATAATCCAAATAACAGTAATAAATGTTTTAAAATTAATACACTTAACATTGCAAACTATGGCACAGGAGTTGCTCTCGTCACAATTAATTATAGTATAGGCGCAAATTTAAGTGGAGCAAACCTTGCGATTGCAGGTAATATGTCTGTTCCTGGCGGAACAACATTGAACGTAATTGATAAAACAAGCCAATATTACATGGAAGAAAACACCAGTTTGGGTGCAATCTCTAGTGTAGCCAATACACTTATGGTTACTGTTAGTTATGAGGACATTAGTTAATGGTTAAAAAATTCCTAGGTGGTTTAATCTCATCTATACCTCCTACGGTTTCATCTGCGACAGCCAATGGAGTTTTTAATATAACGGATTATCTACAATACAAAAACGCCAATTCGTGGCCATCTATGTTTATGGCTCAACTGAATTATTTGGTTGTTGCTGGCGGCGGTGGTGGCGGTGCGTATCGTGCCGGCGGCGGTGGTGGTGGAGGTATTGTTTCCGGAACATCATCTTCCTTTGAGGCAGGTTTTTTAAACAAAACAATAACAGTAACCATTGGCGCAGGCGGAGCAGGTGTCTCTAGTACCACTCCAACACAAGGCGCCAACGGCACCAATTCTTTATTAACTGGACAGATTACTGTAACAGCAATAGGTGGTGGTGGAGGTGGTGGTGGAACACTACCGGGAAGAAGTGGTGGCGCCGGTGGCGGTGGCGGTACTTCACCATCTGATGTTGCTGGCGCTGGCGGTGCCGGAACTGCTGGCCAAGGAAATAACGGTGGCGCTGGACAAGCAGCAGGTGGAACAGGAAGTTCACTAGCCGGCGGCGGTGGCGGCGGCGGTTCAGGTTCACTCGGTGGCGGCGCAGGTGGTGCTGGTGGAAGTTACAGTATATCAGGCACAGCAACTTTCTATGCTGGCGGTGGCGGTGGTTCTGCGGCCACCGGTGGTGCTGGTGCAGGCGGTGCAGGTGGTGGCGGTGCTGGTTCTCCTTACCCTAGTGCTCCAGGTAGTGGAACAACAAACACTGGCGGTGGCGGCGGCGGCGATTGGTTTTCTACTGGACAAGGAAATGGTGGTTCAGGTATAGTGATACTTACGTTACCTCTATCTTATGGAGGAACAATTTTAACCACAGGATCACCCACAATTACAACTGCGGCAAACAATAGAGTATTCACATTTACTCAATCGGGCACATTGACACTATAAGGAAAAATTATGTTAAGGAGATACGAAGGTAGTTATATTTCCGCATCGCTCGTCACAACTTCAAACACCAGAGCAAATGGAGTTTATAGTTTATCTCATCAAATGCAAGCGGTAAGAGCAAACAATTGGCCAATTGGTTTTCCAACTACCGTTGAAGTATATAATGGATTAATTAATAATTTTTCTGGTACAAAATATTTTATTTCACCAACAGGAAGCGATGCAAATGCTGGCACAAGTGAGGTTTCTCCACTACAAACTTATGCACAATTTAGAACACTAACTTCAGCAAACGCATCATCTATCATGTGTGTATTTTTACCAGGCACATACACACTGTCTTCCATATCAGCGAGCGGAACTGGAGAGTCTTGTTTTTCCGATGATAATGCTCAAAGAACATTTGTGTGTAAGTCACCCAGTGAAACTGTATTTAATTGGACTGCCAATTTAGGTAGGCGTGATGCTGCGCCATTCTGGTTCAGAAATGCAAATACAAAGTTTTATGGTGGAGTGGTAAGACGAAACAACAATGCAAGAACACTTAATTATTCTAACGCATTTTTCAACGGAACCACTATTGCATTTGTAGGTCAAGTATATAATACCGTTCTTGCAGAAACAAATGCTAACAATTTGTGGTCACTATCTTATAACAATGGTGGGTGGGCAACTTCACAAGGCGTATTTTTCTGCACATTTGCAGTAAATGCAGCTGCTCAATCAAGTTTTAGTGGTGCAGATACTTTTAATGGAAATTTTTGTGCGGGTAATTACTCAGTAACTTCTGCAACTCCATTATTTACAAATTATGTAAACGCTGCAGGTACCATGAATGCCACAACATATGCTATTGCAGGCACTTCTGGTGTTTATAATGGTCTTTATCATTGGTAAATTAAATAATCTATAGGACAAAAAATGGCACATTTTGCAAAAATTGATGAGAACAATATCGTAACACAAGTTCTGGTGATTGACCAAGAAACTATTGATACTGGACATTTTGGTGATCCAGGTTCATTCATTCAAACTAGTTATAACACTAGAGGCGGTGTTCATTACGGAGAAAATGGTCAACCAGATAACGGCATTCCGTTAAGAAAGAATTATGCCGCTATAGGACACACCTATGATTCGGTTCGTGATGCGTTTTATGCACCTAAACCTTTCCCGAGTTGGATATTGAATGAAGGAAGTTGCCTTTGGGAATCACCTACACCAATGCCAACTGATGGTAAATTGTACACTTGGGACGAAAACACATTAAGTTGGATAGAAATGGAATCAAACTAAATACCTTATTATAAGGAGATTTAGTAATGGCTACAGTCACAGATAGAGCCGCCTTTAAAAATTATTGCCTAAAACGTCTAGGTTTCCCAGTCATAGATATCAACGTTGATGATGACCAGATAGAAGACCGTATTGACGATGCGTTACAGTATTGGCACGATTACCATTTTGACGGTCTACAAAAAGTTTATTACATCAAAAAAATAGACCAAACGGATATCGACAACCGTTATTTGGACCTAACACAGGCACAAGACCGTGCAAACAACCCACTAGAAATTACTGGTGTTACACGCATGTTCCCAAGTCAAGATTCACAATCCTCAATCAATATG
>JACCDX010801737.1_pt1 | contig 11876 bp, 15 predicted proteins | sample 7449681 | NCBI WGS metagenome assembly JACCDX01 (sample SAMN15323450, study PRJNA562643) | freshwater metagenome | isolation source: river surface water | place: USA:Blue River Watershed | collected 2017-08-18 | reverse complement strand
CACAAGCAAGAGGAACGATCGGCTCAATAATTTCAAAGATTCTGTGAGCCATAATCTGAATCTCCTTTTGCGCGTGATCGTCCATACGGAGTCTTAGGAAGTGAAACAGGTTGTGAAGATCAATCTTCCAATAAAACTCCGTGAACGTCGACTGTGGAAGGTGTGTGCGAGCGAGTTCGCGAGAAACTCCACGACCGACGAGACCGTCATAAACACTGAATGCTGCTTCACACGAATACCTCTGGCTCGCAACAGCATCATCATCGATAAACTCAGAGATTGATCCCTGTTTGTTCGTTGTTGACTGGTACCTGAATGCATCTGGAGTCCAGTACTCGTTCTTTACGACGGAGTAACGAGCAGAGAGCTCGTTCACGCTCGCCATCCTGTGACGTAGCCACTGCCTAGCGACGAAGATGGGAACTTTTACGTGAAATTTAAACTCGACCATCTCAAAAGGGGTCGTGTGCCAGTGTCTCATGAGGTACCGTATGAGTTGACGGTCCTCGGATACGGTCTTCGTTCCCTCCCCGTAAGAAACTCTCGCAGCCTGAACTATAGAAGAATCATTTCCCATATGATCGATGAGTCTGACTTCCATTTGATTAATAATGGATCATTAGTTTTAATTTGAAAATCCAACCTCAATCTTACCGTCCGGCCACTTTGTGGTGGGATACGCCGTCACAAATTCTGGGCACTTTTCGGCAGTACAATCCACGAACGTGTGATCTGGATACTTTTCAATCTGCTTTACGGTGTAAGGGCATCCCATGCTTCCGTAAATGGTCGGTTTCCCGCCACTAGTAGTATTAGTAGTGGTGGTGGGTGTCTTCTTTCTCGATTTAACAAACCACATGAGAACAAGAATAGCCAGCACAACTCCAGCAATCACAATCATCTTGTTAACCATTTTACACTGTACTGAGAACTTTTTTGCACTCACATAACTCACATATGAAGAATGTTCTCTTCACAATTTTTGTGGGCCATATGTATCCGTGGTTCATAAATACAGAATCGACTTCAAAACTGTAAAAGCACGAATCTTTCCTGTTCAGAGAAGCCTTGTGTGATTCGTGCAATGGTCTCCAATAAAACCACCACGGAAACTGGACTTCACCAGTCACGTCCTCCTTCTTCATAGTGTTGTTGTACCCCCTGAGAACCCATTCGTCGATCATTGCATTCATGTACAGTGCGAGTGCGCTTTCGTATCCCTCCCACATTTTCACGGCTGGGTGATTCTTCCATCCGTGAGAATGTTTTTTGAGTGTTCTAAGTATTTGATACGCTTCGACACGTTGCTTGCCAAGTCTTTTTGAGTCGAGTGACTTGGCACATTCAATGAGATTTGAAGATGTTACAAATGTCATCATTTTTCATTAATTTTTAATCGTCAAAAACAAAAACCTTGTTAACAAAACGTATTTAATTTAATTGCTGAACGCCAGACCGCCCATACCGGACTGGATGCGCAGAATGTTGTAGTTGACAGCGAACATGCGCTGCTGGACGGAGGTGGAGCCGGACTTCAGGGCCACGGACACCTGGGCGTTGTCGATGCGAGAGAAGTTGCACGTGCCGGTCGGCTGGTGCTCCTCCGGCTGAAGAGCGAAGGAGTAGCAGTACACACCCGGGTATGGGTTGCCGGTGTGGTGGTAGAACGGCTGGACCAGGTTGAAGTACTTGCCTGGCTGTTGAGCGAAACGGTCCTGACCGTTCAGGATCAGACGGAACTGAGCCAGAGGACCGACCTCCGTCGTCGCAGTCACAGCCGTGCTGTCCTCCACCCACAGACAGTTAGATCTGGGAATACCATCACCGGAGTAGATGTGCGGGGCACCACACTTGTGTGGCAGGACATAGGTGTTAGCAACCTGGAACTTGGCAAAGTCGCACGTCAGGTTGACGTTAGCGCAGTTAGAGCTGAAGTTCCACATGGAGTTGACGTGAACACCACCGGAAGTGTTAGAGGTGGACACGGTACCCGGGTAGGTCGGGTGAGTGTAGCACCAGATCAGCTCCTTCACTGGGTGATTGTAAGACAGACGGATCAGAGACGGGTTACCATCAGACTGACCGGTAGTGGAGCTGTAGGTGGTGTTATCAGCGCCGGTGTGCTGTACCTGCTCAATCAGGTACTCGTGACCCTTCTGAGCGAAACGGCGACGCTCCTCGGTGTCCAGGTACACGTAGTTGGCCCACACGTCGAAGCGAGAGGTGAAGTAGAAGGCAAAGTAAGAGGTCAGGTTGAAGTCCAGGCGCACCTCGTGGTACTGCAGGGCAATCAGAGGCAGGTACAGACCTGGGTTGCGGTTGAAGAAGAACAGCAGAGGAAGGATCACACGAGAGTCGTTGCCGGTCACCTGGGAAGGAGCATTAGCGTGGGTGGTCATCTTGGCCCACACCAGCTTGTCATCCTCGCTCAGGAACAGCTCGGAGTACAGACGCCACCAGGCCTGGTAGTGCTTGTCGATGCGCTGACCACCGATGGTCAGCTCCACATCCTGGACGGCGCGCTCGGCGATCCAGTTCAGGTCGCAAGCGACGTTGTTGGTGGTCAGTGCACCAACCTGAGGCTGCAGAGAGACGTACATGTTGCCGACCAGATCACCGTTGCGGGCGATGGTCACGGAAACACGGCCACCGCTGGAAGCAGTGCCGTTCAGGGTCTGCACGATGTTCTCCATAGCGAAGTTGGTGTGACGCTTGTACACAGCCTGGAAGAAGGTCACCTTGGGCTGACCAGTCAGATAGACGTCCTGAGCACCGTAAGCAACGAGTTGCATTAAACCACCAGCCATTTTGTAAGTAGCAAAGAAAAAAATTTAAGAAGAATGCGCGCCTGTTCCACTTAAATTTTTTGTACGAAAACATAAAACATGGCCGAAGAAGACGACAAAGTGTCATCTACCATCGACATCGAGGAAGAAGGAGACATGATGCTACCGTCGCTTGAGGATTTCCTCGTCACAGAGTCTGGGGAGAACATAGCCGACGGGATAGTAAACGGTCTGGAAAAGATCTACAAGTCCATCGAGTGTCAGAACAAGATACTCATAAAGCTGTACACGGCGCTCTCGAAACTTGAACCAGTTAAAAATTAATTCCATATACAAATTAATGCAGCAAGTACACACAATCGAACGTGACGTACCGCCTGAACATGAGCACACCATCGAGATGGAGATTCTTAAATCAGAGGTGAATCAACTTGACGAGACTTCTCTCAACATATTCGTTTCTAAACTCGAAAGTCAAATGGGATTGGCTACAAGGGGTGATAGATTCGTACCTTTCATAAACCCGTTCAAACAATTCTTCAGGGAAGACGAGCTCGACCCTTCGGGCCTTCCTTGTAATGTAGATATTGATAGGGTTTTGGAACAGAAGAGGCGCCTTGTGAACTTGTTTTCTGAACTGTATCACCGTTCTACCGAACTCGCGACCTGCAACTTGCCTTCTACTGATATAAATGGAGATAATTTTACCATGGGGGGAAGAATCACCCGACTGATAGAGACTGCTGCTGATTACTTTGAGGTTGTTTTTACGTGGGTACGAATATACGAACGCATAAACCACCCGAATCTAGCACCGATCAAGAGCGACGCAGACGGATCGATGTTCCGTGTGAAGACGCTCGACGAGAACGTCGACGAAGAAGGAACGCCGTATCAGAAGCTTCTCCTGTTTCTTCTGAATGAGCTGAAGCGCCAGGGTATGAAGAGATACAAGGGTCAGTGCTGTAAACAAATCACACACGGCCCGTACCTCACAAGGGCCTGGAAACCAATCATGGAGATTGAGGAGTTTGTGTACACATTCACTCAAAAAGAGGACAAGTACGACATGTGGAAAAATCTGACGCTGAAGCCAGGAAACGTCAAGGATAGTATCAATCACCTCTCAAACTGCAGAGACATTCAGTTTCCTGAAATCAAGAAGGATCGTCACGTCTGGTCCTTCAAGAACGGTCTCTTCGTCGGTAAGGAGTGGAACGGAGAAAAGTACACGACTCGGTTTTACAAGTACGGCTCTGTAGAGTACGACACTCTCGATCCAACCATCGTGGCGTCAAAGTTTTTTGACGCAGACTTTGATCACTACAAGAACGTTCACTGGTCTCAGATTCCAACTCCGTACATGGAGAGCATCCTAAAATATCAGAAGTTTCCCGAAGATGTGTGCAATTGGATGTATGTGTTTGGTGGGCGCCTGTGTTTTGACGTCAACGAGCTCGACAGCTGGCAGTGCATTCCATTCTTCAAGGGAATTGCAAGGTCTGGAAAGTCCACGCTCATCACAAAGGTCTTCAAGAGGTTTTACGACCCAGAAGACGTGAGAACTCTATCAAATAACATAGAAAAGAAATTCGGACTCTGGAGCATTCACGACGGTCTCATGTTCATAAGCCCTGAAGTGAAGGGTGATCTCGCTCTCGAACAGGCTGAGTTTCAGTCCATGGTGTCCGGAGAGGACGTGTCGATCGCCAGGAAGAACCAGAAAGCTCTGAGCAAGCAGTGGAACGTCCCCGGAATCCTCGCAGGAAACGAAGTCCCCAACTGGAGAGACAACTCAGGAAGCGTGCAGAGGCGAGTCGTCGCTTTCAACTTCGGAAAGCAGGTGATAGACGCAGACCCTCACCTAGACGATAAGCTCGAGCAAGAAATTCCAGCAATTCTCTGCAAGTGTGTCAAGGCGTACGTCGAGTACGCGTCAAAGTACAGCGACCAAGACATATGGAACGTTCTTCCTGCGTATTTCAAGGATGTTCAGAAACAGATTGCAGTTGTCACAAACACTCTGCAACACTTCCTGGAGTCTGAGAAGATTGAGTACGGGTCTGACAAGTACGTTCCTCAGAAACTCTTTGTTCACGTGTTCAACCAACACTGTCAAGAGAACAACCTCCCTCGCTCAAAGTTCAACCCCGATGTGTACGCCGGGCCTTTCAGTTCTAGGGAGATTGAAGTGCGCTCTGACGTTGTGAACTATCGAGGAAAGATGTACGCACAGCAACCAATCATATACGGGTTGGATGTTGTTCAGGATCATAATGAGATTTCTAATGTTGACTTTTAGAAAAAATGATAACATTTCAAAGCGCGTCTTCAACGCCGTTTTCACAACCCATAAATTTACAGAGACTCTTTCAGAAGAACCTACCAAAGGATTATGTGAGTATGTCGGGGTTTAGACAGGCTATCGGCGGGCCTCAGGTTGTCCAAAAGACAAAGAACGGAACTCTTGTGGGTAATAGAGAAGCGTCTCTCAAACGCGTCGAGATCAGATTCGGGTTCAAGGGACTTGCAGTAGTTCGCCCCAAGAATGTCGTTCTGTCCGGAAGCGTTCCGTGGGAGATGATTTACAGAGTTCTGGTCAGAATCCTCCCGGAGGCTAAGAGTCTCACATTTAAAGTGACAAACACTGCAGCGAGATTCTACCTTAAAAAGAAGGTGAAGCTCGAAGAGATTGTGTCTCAGAAAAAGAGGGGCCCGGGGTTCACTCTGACATACGAGCCAGAGCTGTACTTTTCCAGACTGCTCATACGGTTCGCTTCTGGTGAGATTGCGTCCGTGTTTGCAAACGGAACGGTAGTCGCACAGGGAAAAGATCTTTCAAACATAGAAGAAAAGGTGAAGGCTGTCTTCGCGCACTACAAAAATCCGTTCGGTGAGACAATAAACAAGGTGGTACCGGCGAGGAAGAACCTCGCAAAGAAGCGAGCTGATATTATCGCTGTGAGATACGATCTGGCAAAGGGGTGGACCAACGTGCGTCCGGGATACTACGTGAGACCGGGCCCTAACAAGGCTCCTAGATTTTACAAGATTCCGGCAAACCCCGCGCTCGTGAAACAGAAGGTTCTCAGAGCGTACGCAGAGGTTGGTGTGAACGTCCCGCACGCCGTGAGACTCGTCATAGGAGAGGGTCCTTTAAAGGCAAAGAAGGAACTGAAGAAGACTGTTCTTTCGTGGAACACCAACAAACCAGGCATGTACGTGAGACCCGGGCCAGGCGGTCTACCAAAGCTCTACAAGGTCCCGAAGCTCATTCCACAAGGAAGAAAGACGGTTCTCAAGGCGTACAAAGACGCGGGCGTCCCTATTCCAAAGAGGGTGAAAGAAATATTTAGCATATCATCTCCTTCTCCGAACACTGAAAACAAACCTATAAAGGGAAACTTTTCAAATGCGGGAAAGTTTAGAATCGACGGACAGGAGTGCATGCGATACAGACTCGCGGATCTTCAAAAGATTGCGGAACGTCTTGACGTACCGTATCTGAAGGTTTCAAAGAACGAACTGTGCAGGAGAATACGTGTCAAACTGAACTTGGCTCCGACGAGGAGAAGAAACACGCCAAATTTTGAGATTAACGGCGTGAAATACACCTTAATGGCGAATAACAGACGGATAAAGAGAGATTCTCGCACGCGAGCTATGGACTCTTTCAAGGTTTCAAACCTCAAGAACTTTATTCTCAAGCTAGATCCTTCTGAAAACGTGAACAGCTTAAAATCAAAGAAGGAGCTGATAGATCGTCTCATAGAGAGAAAGAGACTCATGAACAATCTAGCGATATTCAATTTCAACAACAACAATTAGACAAGCTCACACAACCCGTGCTGTCTCTTGAATAGAACAGTGTCCCAAAATTTTCGCATCACTGGAAGATATTTCTCAAACCATTCGCGACTTCGTTCAACTCGGAGTATCTTGAGTTCATTTTTCGGTTCACAATACTGAATAAAATCACACACATCTAAATCCATAATTTCTAACAAAACCTGTACCTGCGGGTAGTAATAATCAGGTATCTTGTTAGAAATTTTGTTCGGGCACTTGATTTCCACAAGCACGCCTTCTTCTGTCACGCCGTCCGGGCTCCCTCCCAGCCACTTGTGAACGGGGTGAACGAGCAATCCTATTTCATGCGTCTTGCATTTCATGGTTGAATCGTACATGTCCCTGACCAGTGGCTCTAGACGAGTGCCTCTCTCCGTGTTTTGGTTTCCGTTAAATTTCTTGTACCCGCACTTCTCAAGCACGAGAGATTCCGGACTCTTGAAAAAATTTGATCCTATCGCAGATGCAACGTCGCTAGCAGTGAGCATGTTTCCTCGCATAGCAAACCATTCCGGACTCCGCTGGTCGTCGTATGTCTTCCGTATCAACTCCTCGACCTTAGGATGCATACTACACAACAACGCGTTCAAGTTGTTTAATAGCGTACATTGCTGCAACCTGCTCCGCCTGCTTCTTGGTCGTTCCCGAACCTCTCCCATACATGAACGAATTTATGTACACCGACACGTAAAAAATCCCATTAACCTGCGAGTCCACTGTATATACAGGTAATTGAAACTTCCTGTTCTGACAGAGTCTCATGAGCTGATCTTTGTAATTGTCATCATTCATATCAATTGGGTTATCTTCGAGTAATTTAAAAATAAACTGTTTGGTATGAATGATACCAAGATCTATGTAGATCGCTCCTATGAGCGCCTCAAGAACATCCTCCATTATCTTAGGATTTCTATTCCACCCCTTTCTAAGACCTTTATCATCCATAACAATCCAACGATACAGTCCCAAGCGTTCTGAGATGGTCGCCAATGTAGACCCTCTCACAATCTTGGTCCTAGCCTTTGTCAAAAAACCTTCCTCATAATCATTAGAAAAATTATCATAAAGATATCTAGTCACTATAAATCCCAAAACTGAATCGCCCATAAATTCTAAATTTTCATAAGAGACTTTTAAATTTGGATATTGTTTCAGAGCAGATTTGTGTGTGAATGCTTGAGTGTACACGTTCATGTCGTGTATCCTAGTTCCTACAATTTCTTCTACTTCTTCACGAGTGATCATTTATTATTACTTGTACGAAATCTTTTAAACCGACACAACCTTCGGCTTTCCCTTCTTCGGAGCAGGAGCTGGTGCTGCAGTCTCACCAGTCGCTGGAGGAGGAGTGGACTTAGAGCTCACATAGTGGTGGTTGATAAACTTCTGAATGTTGGTGACGGTGATATCCTGACCCTCCACCGGCTTCAGAAGAGCCTTCAGAGCATCGTCGGTGTTGATCACCTTTCCGTTGTTCAGACCCTTCTCCTTCGCATAGGCGAAGATTCGCTTGGTAACCTCCGACCTGGAGATCAGCTCAGCCTCACCTAAATTTAGGAAAGCCCGAAGCTGGCTCGAAACCTGCTGTGGCTTCTTGAAGCTGTTGTTCTCCGAACGGGCTTTCGCCTTCTCCCCCGTAGGATCGTCCAGCTTCTGGCGAATATGATGGACTTCGCGATGAAGAGACTTGACTGCCTTCTCCAGCAAGGCGAGGGAGGCTTGGATAGACTCCAGAGAGGCCATTCTTGAATAGATTAATCACCTTGTCTTTAAACCCCGGTATGAGAAGAAATACTAACAAGAACATGAAAGGTGACGGTACTATCAGCGATACCACGAGCAAGTGCCATACTTTAAACCCCATGAAGTTGGTGTTCAGAATGTCAATAACTTCGGTTGGAAAGAGTGCGTCCGCCATCCTGTTATAATCTTACATAAAGAAAATGGAATACGGAACTCCATCAAAGCTTCAGGACGGTCGTTACTTCTTGAAAATATCCACCAACGAGGGGGGTCGGGTCTTCAAGCAGATCAACGGCGCTGAGTTTCAGGAGGGTAACTGCTACAAGGTGAACTGCTCTCTGTCTGAGTACGACGAAGACATCATCGCTCAGGCTGAGAAGAACTCCGAGTCGTGGTTCGGCAGAAAGATCGACAAGGATTCCATCAAGAATGCATTTGACTCTTCTGTGAGCGCCGGAATTCTCGAGGCTCCTCTGGCCAAACGTAATTCTACAGTAGCCACAAAGTTCTTCGACGAGAACAAAAATGAGGTTTCTTCTGATATTCTCGTTCCAGGAACCAAGTGTGACATCCTCGTGGAGCTGGCTGGCCTGTGGTTCATAAAGAAGTCGTTCGGCCCGGTGTGGCGTGTTGTACAGGTGAGACTACGTAAGCAGTCTTCATTCCCTCAGATGTACATGTTCAAGGACGAACAGTCTGATGACGAATACGTGTAAAAAATTTCGCGACGAAATAGTAAATGGCATTCGATGGAAAAAATCTAGCAATTATTGCTCTCGTCCTGTTCATAGCGTTCATGCTATTCAAACCACAGGGAAGCAAGTTCGTCCTAGAGGGTGCACCCATCGACGGCGAGGCTGAGGAGAAGAAGGTGAACGTGTCTAACGGCGCTAAGCAGATGAAGATGACAGGTAACGATGTCGTCCCTTCCGCCGATCAAGGCGCCGACGTCCAGAGACCTCCAGCAGCGCTCCTCCCCAACGAGGTCCCAGTCACTGATGACTTTGGCCAGTTCTCCACCGAGGCTATTCTCAGCGGACAAAACTACCTTGACCCACGCTCTCAGATTGGCTACCCGGAGACAGTCGGTGGTACTCTGCGCAACGCGAACCTGCAGATTCGCTCAGAGCCAACCAACCCGCGCGATCCAGTCAGCATATGGAACATGTCCACCATCACACCAGACACCATGAGACCTCTGTTTGAACTTCAAGATAAAGAATACGCTTAAATAATAAAAAATGGCTGAACTTCGTGATGCTATGGGCGAGTGGATCGATTTAAAGAAGAACATTGCTCTGGCGCGAAAGGACCTATCTGTTCTCACGAAGCGTGAGAAGGAGCTGGCTGAGATTATTAAAAAGAGCATGACCCAGATTGAAGTCGACACTGTGAAGATGCAGGACAACAACGTCAAGCTACGTGTCAAGAACTCAAAGGGAAGCATCACCAAGGATGTCATTCAGAAGGGACTTCACTCTTACTTTTCAGGAGACGAGGTTAAAGTAGAAGGTGCTATGAAAGCTATAATCGACAGCGCGCCTGTGAAGGAGCGTTCTACACTGTCTCTACTCAAGTCTACGAAATGATCGACGATTACTACTACGATGAAATCGAACACGAGCTGTACAAGTACAGCGATGAAGAAAGTGATGACGAACACCTTGAACTAACTCAGGAAGAGTGGCAAGATTGGAACAGCGAAGAGTTGCTCAATCTGTGGATGTCAGTCGTCGAGTATCACGAATACTGGTACCTTCCTATCAGGAAGACGTTCAACGAGTTTTGCGAGTTTGTTTACGACGAAGATGAAGATGATGAGGAAGATTTCTGCCCGGAAGTTCAGGCGGTCAAGGGTCATCCGTTCATCAAGGGACGCAATTGGAAACGATTTTTTTCTCTAAACTATAAGTAAAAATGGACAAGCTTGATATCACCAGCCCAAAGGTCTTCACCCCGGCTCTGCTCTTCGCGGTTCTGAGCTCCGGTATGGTGTTCTTCATGCAAAAGAACGGCGCTAACCAGTTCGGTAGCGTTCTGCTAGTGAATGCGCTCATCTTCGCTCTCATCTACTACGCCGTGATGAAGTTCCTTCTGCGCAAGGAGCTGACTCGCGCTGACATTCTGGTGCCTCTGCTCCTGTTCGTTGTTCTGACGCCAGGTGTTCTTCTGACCATTCCTCCAGGCTCCAAGGGTCTGTTCATGTCTGGCCAGACCTCCACGCCGGCAGTTGCGGTGCACACTCTGGTGTACGCCGTGCTGTTCGCGTTCCTGCGTAGCCAGTTCCCCAAGGCCTATTAAACGCTAGGAACATTCATGTATAAATGAAACACTTGATCATCGGGCCAGGTTCGATGATCATATACTCTTTCATAGGAGCTCTCAAGTGTTTGCACGATCACGGTAAGCTTTCCGATCTTCAGGAGATTTCTTGTTCTTCCACAGGTTCTATACTCGGATTCTTTTACGTCATTACGAATGGCGACTTTGAAAAGATGTTCCAGTGCGCATTAGAAGCGCCTATGGACGTTCTTGCAAAGACAGATTTGAAGACGCTCGTAAGGAAATTTGGACTCATAAACACGGACCGATTCGAGAAGTACATATCGAAAACGGCGAAGAAGATTACAGAAGGTGTGGACCCAACGTTTGCTGAATTGTATGCCATGAATCCTATAAAGCTGTACATCCCAACTGTCGAACTCATTTCTAACAGGACCATCTACATGTCGGTTGACACCACACCTGACATGAAGGTCTCGCATGCCGTACGCAGATCCATATCTGTACCGTTTATCATGTCACCGCACTGGGAGAAGGGTTGCATCTATGTTGACGGGTCTCTGCAAGAAATTTCGCCGTTTACACCATTTCTCGGAAAGACTGACGTATCAGAGTTACGTTTCGCATGGAATCCGTCTCCTATGCACAAACCAAAGACATTTTTTGAGTACATGTATCTAATTGTGAAAAATCTCATATCGACTCGACTCGAGAGCAATTTCTTCGAAAAAATAGAAATCACGACCGACATTGACATTTTCAATTTTGCAATGTCAAACGAGGAAAAGCTCAAGTGTTATACAGACGGATACAGCCAAATTATAAAAATTATATCAGTATAAATAATGTTATGGTTGGTTTTGATAGTGTTAAGCGTAGTCATATTTTTACTTGTGAAAAATACAGAAAAATTAGAAACAGCTTCTACTGCTATATCTGTTCTTACTAAAGGATATGATAAACTAGAAGAATATGATTCTAAATTGATTCCCAGAAATGTTTCAATTTATGAAAAGATATACTCAAAAAATAAAACAAAATATCAAGTGTTGATATTTCACGAAGGTAACATACCGGAAGATCATCAGAAATATATACAATCTAAAACTCCTGATATGCCAATCATATTTGAGAGTATGGAACCTACATTCGTTAAGGAAGAAAATGCACCAAAAACAAGTAAATACTGTGAACCCATGGCAGAGCCTGAAAGAT
>JACCDX011899263.1_pt1 | contig 11882 bp, 13 predicted proteins | sample 7449681 | NCBI WGS metagenome assembly JACCDX01 (sample SAMN15323450, study PRJNA562643) | freshwater metagenome | isolation source: river surface water | place: USA:Blue River Watershed | collected 2017-08-18 | reverse complement strand
TTCTGGTGGGCCCACCAGGACTTGAACCTGGGACCAAAGGATTATGAGAGCAGATAACCATAGCTTACCTCTATGATATCAAGAGGTTACGTCGCCTAAGGATCGGTGTGTAGTGAAATGTGTAGTGCTTTACAGCAAATCGATACATGATGATATTTGAAATATTTTGAGAAATCCTTAATATCATAAGCAGAAAGATTAAAGAAAGAGGCATTATGGGCATTGGAATAGAAACAGATATTTGGGATATTCAAAAAAAATTAAGAGATCAGCTCGAATCTCATAAAAATGATCTTAGAGCCAAAGGCGGCTTTGTTTTTATTCTCGATAACTGCATAGAAGATGTAAATCTTAAAACTCAAGAAAGATCTGTGGCACCCTCTAAGCTTTGGAATTTATTTAAAGATGATGAGGTAAAAAATTTACTTCACAACATCGTTAGTGATCAGATCACATACTTATATCTGAATGCAAAATCAAAAAAGGACCAGGTTAAATACTGCGCCTCTTTTAATAAAACAATATTAGATTTCTTGGGAACTAATTATGTAGAGGATGGAGATGGCAATCAAAGAGAAATAGAATTTCCTTGCTTAATTTATTTTAAATATGAAGGAAATGAATGTACAGATTTTTTGTACAGAAAACTTATCCATACTGGTAATGCTAATCTTATTTTTTATGAACTAGCTACTAATCTAAAAACATTTATCCTAAATCCAAACCCTGCTAATGTTCCTGATGATCATACAAAAAAATCCCCAATACTTAAACTGATTACCGAGCGTAAATGGAGTGAAATAAAAGAAAAACTTTTAGATGAAACTAAAAATCAATTACTAACCAAAACCGTTGACTATTCATTAGCAGCAGCTCCAGCAGCCTTCATAGCGCTCTCTACAATTTTTATTAAATGAATGCAGTTCAGAAACTAGAGGCTTTCAAAGAAAAAATGGATGCTGAGAAAAGAGCATTTAACCCGGTTAAGTTTGTTGGTCAAGCTTGGGGCGGGGCAAATTGTATGGTGATCTCAAATGATCCCGAAACCCAACAATTTTTTAAACACTTTAAAGGAGAAATCTTATCAACAACCTATCCTAAAGAAATAGGTGACTTATATAATTCAATTAAAGATTTACTCGATGAATCTAGTGGTTACGATCATTTAACAAAGCTGGAGCTTTGGGGAGAGATAACAATTGCTGGAAGAGATTTTATCGAGTCAACACCTGACTATGATTTAAAAAATCTAAAGCTTAAAATTATTAACAAAGCAATAGATGTTATTAAAAAGTGGTAATAGATTAATACAACACCTTAACCTTTCACCCAAGTAATATTGCACCCTCAGCACGACAATTCGGAAACATACTTTCCACAATTTGACAAGCTTGACTATATGAATCAGCAAGTACTTTCATTTTCATGCTAAACATTCCAGGCTTACTAAATGTCATTGATGCATCTTCATACAATGTATAAGTTACTTGCCAAGTTTTATTCATTTCGATACCCTTTCTTAAGAAACTAATTTAGAAATCCGATTGATTTATTTACGCCATGATCTTTTTTGAAAGACACCTCCTTTGTTAGCCGATTAAAGAAATCTATTGAATTTTTAACGGGTAAAAACTTGGATTGCCTTTCAATATTCTTAAAATCGCCAGGTGTCAACCCTTTGATTTTCAAACTATTAATTCGAATATTCTCGTTAAAATCCAATCCAAAACGTGGTGCATAGGCATCCCATAACTTGGCAATTTGCCCAGGGCTTAAATAGTCAAACGTTACTTTTAAATCAAAACGTCGCATGGCAGCACTGTCAATTTTGTCGAATAGGTTGGTAGTTACTATCAATAAACCTTTATAGGTATCGATTTGTGTTAGCAACTCATTGACCATCGAAATTTCCCAGCTACGTATAGCGTCTTTACGATTCGTTAAAAGACCATCCACCTCGTCAAGTAAAAGAATGGCATCACTATTTTTAGCATCTAGAAAGGAGCCGGCGAGATTTTGCTCGGTATCACCTAGGTAGCGGCCAAGAATATCTGAGGCTTTTTTAGAGATCACAGGCTTTTCTAAAAGATAGGAAAGATAGTAGGCGTAGGCAGTTTTTCCGCAACCAGGAGGCCCCGACAAGCAAAGTCTTGCTTCCGAATGATTTCTTAAAGACTCACATACATCATGCAAATCAGTATCAGCATTGATGAATTCACTCGAGTAGTTTTCAATATCAAATCCAACTAGTCCCCCACCCTGATTCGTACTGAGATATTGAGTGGATTTACGTAATGCCTTATCAAAGATTTCTTCTGCATTACTCTCTTTTTTAGATTGGTATATTAATTTAGTAAATTGTGAAATTTTTTCGAGTGTTTCAAATGGTACGTTCTCTTTCATTGCAGTCTTAATGACCCATGATTCAGAAATAGTCAACCCGCTTAATTTTTTTCTTAAAAAATCTTGACGTATTGCTCGCGTTGGTTTTTTAAACTGCAAACAAAAACTAAACCGAGCCATATCCCGATAACTAAAAATATCTAAGCGATTTGTAACCCAAATGGTTGGAAGCTTGTTTTTACCAATATTGTTATTAATAAAACGCTTAGCATACGGATTGCATGCACCTAAAAATGAATCAGAGGAATCTATGTCTAGTAAATTCTGAAAATCATCAACAAGCAGTACAGCATTCTTTTCACTCTGCAAGAGGTACTGCGCCCTCAATATTGATTGCAGACGCCCTTCTAGCGAAATTTTTTTTATTGGCGCAGAACTTGTTTCATAAAGCGCTAAATTTAAACTATCTGCCATGCTTCGCACAAACTGCGTCTTACCAGAGGCATCTGGCCCGTGAATCAGAATATTGATACCAGTAACTTTTTGCTCACAAACTTGCGCTATAAACGTCTTCAAATCATCGATATCATCCAACATATGCGGAAAGTCACTTAGTTGGAGTTCCGCAAACGACGAACGTACCATGTCTTCTGAAAAATGCGCCAGGCCAAGTTGATCACTGCTCAAATAGTCAAAAATATGTTCGACAATTACAAAACGGGTATGTAATGCGCCATCTTCATATAACTTTGACTTTAGAATTCCAAGTTGTCCAAACTTTGCATCGTGATCTAAAACTTGTCTCGTTGTAATCTCGTTGGAACCTACCAATCTAGAGATTAGGCGAATGGTTTGGGGAGCTGTCAGATTTGAAAATTCGGCAAGCAGATTTTGAAAAATCTGATCCTTTTGACTCAAAAAGACAAGGGTTAGTATCAAAACCTCAGTTTTTGATAAGCTAAACCGTCTTTGTAACCATTTTAAATTTTTCTCGAGAATTTTATTTTCAAGCTTAGGTAACTCAAACTGGATAGTCTTAAAGTTTGAAAAACCCTTTAAACCTTGTGCTTCATAATCACTAGGGTCAAATTCATTGGGCGAAACTCCTATTTCTTTCAATAGTCCAATTGCTTTACTGGTCGACAAATCAAAATTTTTGTCTAATAAAAGATTTTCCTGAAATGCAAGCATTCCCCAGTACTTAATAATTTCTCTTGTACCGGGAATATGCTCACGCGATTCTTGTATCACACCCACTTAAACCCCCGCATTCATTAATGTAAAAATTCTATGAGGCTTATTCAACAGAAACAATGGCAACCTCTTAGTCAAAATATTCATTTTTTAAGCAAAACTTGCCTAAATGGATGTGTTATTGCACCGTTATTTGACCAATCACCGCTCCTGGTTTCTTCAAAGCCTCGTCTCGACGCTGCTTGTATTCGGTGTTATCGGTTTTTATCAAAGTAATCGTTTTATCTGTGCCGTCAGGATCTTTTACGATTACTTCCCCATTTCCCAAGGCCTTTACAGGATTTACCAAACTAGCGCCACTGGTTTCATTGGTTGGGGCTTTTACAGGTTCAGCCGTTGATTTCCCAGCCTGCTCTGCGTTAGCTACTGGCTTTTCGACAACTACAGGTTTCTCTGTCGCGCTACTAGTTCCTTCTGTCTTAGTAGGGGCGGGTTTTGAAACCAATCCATCCAACTCCTTGAAAGCGTCTGTCGAGCGATTTTGTAATTCCTTAGTGGATTTAACAATGTTCTTTGAGCCAATTGGTAAGGCAACTAGGACATAACTACGAATCCGATTACCCTCTGCAACATGCTTCATCTCCACAGTTTCTACCCCAGAAATGTCAACGTCAGGACAGATACTGCGCGCCGTGAGTTCACTTTGTTCAACAGAGGCCCCATCTGTATCGGCACGATACATTTTCATTTGACTGCGCACCTTACCACCTGCGGCCATACATATTTTTGTATAAGCCATAGTTTTAGCTTTTTGATCAGCCATGGAAAAATCTGAGCTAATGGCAGTGCCGTTTTCATAAACCACGCCAGTCTCCTGGGGGAGCTTAAACATCCACTTAGGCGCCTGATTAACGGCTTGCATAACGAGCCGTTCTTGAGAGCGCCCATCGTTTTGACTTGAAGAGGTTTGCACTGGATTTGATCCGCATGCAGCCATCATTAGTACAATAGAACTAACAGTAATAATCTTTTTCACAACACACCTACCTTTCGATCAAAATTTATCAACAACCACAAATTTGTTACCGTCCCACATCAATACCACCGTAAAGCGCACGTACTCTTTACGATGAATTTCCAGTTTCGAAACTAACTGAAAAATTTTTCCATCCCACTTGCGTAAATTTGGAATAAAGGGAATCTTTTTATCCATGTGTTGTTCCAAATCAACCACATCCCCGATTTCAATTACCTTGCCATCATTCGCTAAGGGATAATTTGTGCAGACTTCGCGTCGAGAGTTTTTAAATCCTTGAGTAGGATTTTGAGTACTTGCCGCATCTGTCTTAATCTCAGATACCTCTTCAAAATAACAACGTGCAATCAACTCGGGTGCTCGACTTGGTAGGCCATTACTTGTGCGCGGTTCTTCGGATTTCATCACCCGCGAGCCACTGCAACCCAGCCGTAAGCTCCAGATGCGATACTTCACCAAGGCATAAAATTTCTTGCTTATTTCGTTTGGAAGCTCGTTTCCAACAACTCCATCGATTGTAAAAAACGGGCGATTTTTTAACTGCGCTTGGAGTAAACGTAGTTGCTGATCCCGCTGAGTACAGGAATATTCAAAACGCGCCACCTGGTCATATGTCAAATAAGGCTCGGACTGAGTCGAAGATACTGGCGCTGACAACTTCGCCGGTGCTGGTGCAGCAATAGTTATTTGCTCATTAGCCGACTGCTTGGAAGGTTTTAGCAACCCACAAGCACTTAAGCTAGTCAACATAAGGAAAAACGCTATCTTTTTCATAGAAATTGACCTACTCAATGAAATTGCATAGATTCATTTCTGTCTCCCGGTGATGCATTTGCACCTTTACTTGAGCGATCAGAAAACCGACTAAAGCCACCCATGACTTTGGAGAAAAAGTCGTCTTTAAGGTCACGATAGGAATTACGCTCTTTCTCTAATTCTTGATATTTTTTGAGGCGATTAATTTTGCTTTGGATTATTGCTTCATCCAATTCCTCTTGTAATTTAGTTTTATGGATTTCGGTTCTAAAAAAATCCTCCCTAAGTTGATTAACTCGAGTATGGTTATGATGCGCAATTCGAGCCCCCAGAGGCGACTGACCTAGCAAACCCTTAAGTAATAGCGGCATCAATTCAAGAACTAACTGGGCAACTGTTACTAAGATATATTTGGTTCGAGCGCCTGGGTTAGATGAAATCAAAGACCAAAGCACATCACTTGAGGCAATATTGAGAAACTGATTGTTATTGTGATCAGCCCTCTGGAGATCCTCAGCATATGCTTTTTGAGCTTTTGATGCAGAATCTCTAGTGCCTCGCAAACCATCCTCAGCGATATTAAGCTCCACTAATCGTGGGGCAAAATAGGCTTTGTAGTTTGTTTTATAGGCAAGCTCAAGGCGTTGACATTCAATCTTATCCTTTAGATAGAGATTGGCAACCTCCGTTTCATCAATATCGGGTCCAATTGATTGATTAATCTTGCGGCGATACTCTGCCATGCATTGCTCAGCTTGATTTCTTTGCTGAATAAGAAACTTAGGCTCATCTTTTAATGTAGCCTTAAGTTTCGAAACCTTAGCCTCAGCCAATCTTAATTCTGACTGACGTTCTTTGATTTCATGCTTACCTGTAAAGGTCTGCTTAGCTTGGTCATAACGTTGGTTTACTAAGTCATCCACATGGATCGCTAACTCCGACTTTAATAGCAGCGGAAGGGTGAACTGACTATTTAATGTAGAAATGATTAGAATGAGGCCAACTCGTAGTCCTAAATAAAAAGGACTTAACAGCTTATGTGTTCCAGAATTAATATCTTGCGCATAAATGAAAGAGCGATCAATGGCTAATACGATAAGGCCGCCGACAATGCCAAAAATAATGGCACATACAAATTGCAGGCCCTCCCCAAGCGCAGCCCCCAAAAACCAACCCGCCACAGCAAACTGAGCGGTAGCAAGAAGAGCGGCAAAGCAAACAGTTGAGCCCACCAAAACCAAGCCCCCCAGATCCTTTGAATTCGTTGACTTATCGACCGTATGACCAGTCAGCCCCACCATCATTCGCGCATACAAACTAACCATGATTACTTCCTTCACAAAACGTTACCAACTAACTTTTTCAAGCCGCAAAAAAGACAAAACCGCCTGGAAATTTCCTTAAAATCATTTAAGAAAATAACCAGGCGGAATATTTTTTATGCAAGCCAGGTACTGCTCAAATTGTCTTTGCCAAGAATTTAACTTGGCAACATACAAATTGTATGAATATTTATATTTTCCTGTCAAGCAGTACTCATTAATGCTGTAAGTACATATTTTGTTTTGCTTTTTATTTAAGACTAACGGCTGCCAAAAGGCTAAATGTGATCCAAACATAATCCTCACCTTGTAAATTGTGAGAAAAGTTTATGGTTATGTTCGGATGTTGAAAAGTAGATTGAATTAGTTAAATTTCAATATTTTTAAATAAAAATTAACTAAGTGACAGATTATGACTAATAGTGGAGTTTAAGCCATAATCAACCGAAATGAACTTCCGATTTCTTCTATGGCACAACGATATCCCGTACTAGCAAAACACTACTATCGCAGATGGTTTCTCGGGCTTACGCTAATGCCTGCATATCGTTTTTTTCATGAAAGAAGTAGGCCATCAAGGTATAAGCGTTTTAATACAACTGCCAGTTATTTTGATTTTAATGATGTTCTTGCAAGCGGATTTGACAGTTGGTGGGATAAAAATCAAGTAAGACTTCAAAGCGTAATACCCACTGACTATTTAAAAAATATTCAAATACCCTACTCATTAACTAGCAAGGAGATAGAACGCTATTTGGCAGTAAAAAAAGAAGAATATGAGAATTCATTAAGTGAAGAAGAATTAGAACTTGATAATTTAACTATCATCGACAATAGCTCAGGGACTGATCACAAAGAAATTGATTACATTGATAAAATTCTAAGCACACGCATCATCAAATACATCAAAGAGATTGCGGCAGGACCAGCTGAATTTACTCACAAACAAGAATTCGAATCATTGCTACAAAAAAATATATATGATCTAGTAACTACCGCGGATCCCAAGATTCAGAAAACCAGTAATCTTAATAATGAACAGAATCGAGTAAGCGAATGGAATAGCGATTTTTATAGAATTTTTTGGTACGCTCAATTTGGATATTTTTACTATGATAGTGATGCCAAAGGAAAAGTGGGTAAGGCAAAAGAAAGAAAATTTCTTGAAGCCAAAACACCAAATTTTTTGAATAAGGGTGATTTAAATCTTTCTCAAGGTAGATTGTTTGATGAAGCTTATCAAAAAGAGTTTAAAGATTATATAAATCCAGTTAATCAACAATTTTTTTCAATCGAAAAATTAATTGAAATTCTTACCTCATTTTGTCCAGAAACACTTAATCTAGCTAAAAAAGATATAAATTCACAATTGCCATTACCCGGGAGAAGAGCCAGTAAAGAAAGTTTTACTAAAAATTCTTATATAATATTTCCAGAAGATAGCGAAATTGAGAATTTCAAAAACTGCATCATGTGGCAAGAAATGAGCCCGAATCTTGATGCTCTATTCTCAGAGCAAACAAATGAAAAACTAATAGCAGCTCTTAATATTGCAAAAATATTCTTACAGCATACCGAGAGTACAGATACTATAAATTCTATCAACCCAACTAAGTTGAAAATAATTTCTTGCTTGCTACCCTTTCTCTTTCAAGAAGATAAAACTCTAAAAAACAAGAAATATGGAAGCTTAACCCTGCTATGGAAAGAGAGGCCAAATCTATTTGTTGAAACAGAAAATATGTTTTTTGGAACTACAATTTTATTAAAAAGCTAATCCCTATTTCTATTTACTGCATTGCAATAAATTACATTCTTAAGAAAAATCATGAGGATTTAGGTTTTTCTTGACACAAAGAATTTTATTGATAAACTTTATAAAGATAGACACAAGGAGGATTTATGCTTTTATACGAACTAACTGCTCGAAAATTTCCTGTTCAATTCATGCAAGAGCCTGCAGGAATATATGATCACAATAAGCAACAATTTCTTTCTGAATGTGAGGGTGAGCTAATCCCAATGCATTTAAGTGGCGGAACCGGAGATCCAACAACATTTTCGGCAACAACTTCAATGGGTAAAGATAACGACTCAGATGACAAGGGCACCTAAAAAGATTTTTTCTTTTTTGCAAAAGCATAGTAAGCCCTAGTCAGGGCTTACTCTATGTTACTTATTGTTTCCTCACAAATAGATCCTCATGTTGATTCTGTAATTTCAGAATTTAATAAGATCGGCTTTAAAAATTTTCTCAGAATTGATCTAGGAACTTCTTTTCACGATTTTTCAATTTTATTTCAAAGTCAACCGGATTCAAGCATCGATTGGCAAATTAGGAATAACTATAACAACTGTTTTTTAACACAAACTAATCTTTCATCAGTTTGGTGGAGGCGCTCTTCTTCAGTTATTGAAGATTCGTTGTCCCCAAATCCATCTGCTGAATCTGCTGATATCAATGAATGCGCAATTAACACCAAACAGATTATAGAGTCTATTAATGAAAAATATTTTCCATTTGGTCACCCGACTCTTTTAAGAAAATCTGAAAATAAATTCATACAACTTACTCAAGCTATGAGAGTTAAGTTTTCTATTCCTAAGTTTATTTTTTCTAATAATTTAAACACTATTCAAGAATTTCTCTCCCCTTCAAGAGATGTTGTTGTCAAAGTAATCGGTTTAACTACATTATCAAAGGATAACGACAGTTATGGTTTTACAGCAACAAGAATTAATTCAATCGACTTACTCAATAAGCTAACTAAATCGAAAAGTGCCTTATTTATCCAAGACGAGATTAAAAGAACAACAGACGTTAGAGTAATATTTTCGGAATATTTTTCATATGGTTTTGCAATTTCCACTGATGATCTTCCACAAAATGAAATTGATTGGAGACCATATACACTTCAATGCAAACATCAAGTAATCCCCATTCCTGATGATATAAAAGAAAAATGCCATCAATTTCTTAAACTTATGAATTTAAAAATTGGACATTTTGATTTTATAGTTGATATTAATGGCAACTGGAATTTTTTAGAGTGCAATCCAAATGGTCAGTGGTTATGGCTTGAAGAAATGACGGGTATTCCCCTTTCAAAGAAATTTGCTTTGACACTAATTAACTCATTCTCACAGCATTAAGTTTATTTCGTGGAGTATTCGTGCAAATAATCATTTATAGCAATTTGATGTCCCACTCCTTTTAATTTACGTAATCTTTTTAAGGGGACTGTAACTTGGTTAGTTTTTCAGAAATATTCGATAGTTATTTGCTGTAATTACAGTTTGCGTCGATTGAAGATTTTGGTGATGGCTTGTTTCTAACGGGGACTTTAGTTAGGGCTTAACGACCAAAAGAAGATGAGGTTGACCTTTCTGTCGGGTCTGTCAGGACTTTAATCTCTGATATAAAGAATATGAGTCTTTTTGACGAAATCTAGATGAAATTAAAGTCTATCTAATAATTCTTTCTTTTTGATATTAAATTCTTCCTGTGTTATTAAGTCTAAATCTAATAATGATTTAAGTTGTTGGATTTTTTCGAGAATACCTTCACTAACTGTTGGTTCATTTTCGACAATGTCCCCAGAAGAATTGTCAGTTGTTCCTGACAAATATTTATTTCTTAAACTATTTTCAAAAATTGTTTGTGGAGACATTTGTTCGGCAGAAATACTTCCACTAGCAACATTCTCCCAATGCAGGATTTCTAATTTTTTATTTATTTTTTCCCACTCCTTTAGTTCCTCCTTATAGATTTCTATTAATTTATTCTCATTTTGGAGTGCCAATGCAAGGCCAAATTCACGCTGCTCCTTAGTCGCATTTGGATTTTCGGCGTCGAATTTTTGTTCTCGTTCCCCCAATCTCATTTGACCTATTATTTTATTTCCCGCAAGGCATGCCCGGGCTCCTGCCTTTGTTGAACCTGGATTAATTTTTACATATAGTGTAATAAATGAATCTTCGTGATTATTTGAAAAAAAACCCATTGCTAACTCCTTTTTATAAAATAATGACTCTTTATAAATCCGCCAATAAAAATTAATGTTTTAAGGTAATTGTTAATTATAATTTGATACTTTGATTAGGCACCTGAAAACTTTACTTCTTACCGGTTGCCTTACGTTCATTATCTAAATTCTATTTCAATAACTGGTCTAAACCTAATAAACGTAAGCCTAAATCAAATTCCTTAATACTGCTCCTATCATAGCTATTGGATTCCTCATAAAAGATCCTTTTATTAAAATTCATTACAGTAATTGCTTTTGAATTTCTTCTATTGATTCTGCTACAAAGAGTGCTTCGTTGTAATCTTCACCAGGCACCATGGTATTCAAAACTATAACTGTGACCTGTCTCCTGCTGTTGAACTCTACAGACTTAATATCTTCGCTGCGAATAATTCTTTTATTTCCTGTTGCATATTCTGTTACTGTTATAAATGCCATCCTATACTCCTTTGGTGCGAAAATCCCATATTAAATCATTATCTTAGTAAGCTTCTTTACTTCGTAATTAGATGATTCAATACTTAATACTACTAAAACATATTAAAACCGTATTTACTACACACTATATAAAATAAATTTGTAGGTAGCAGTCATGTAGTGAAATGTGTAATGTTTAAATTAACTGCTACCATTACTTAATACCTCTACAGATAGTCAATAACTCATCCAAATCAAAGAACTCCATTGAACCCCTTCTGCCAACCCGAGCAGACACACCAGAAACTTTTTCCCATGGAATATTTAAAGTTAAAGCTTTTTGCTGAGCCAAGTAACGCCTAAATTAAAAGCCACTGCAAAGAGTGGCTTTTATTTTTGGTGGGCCCACCAGGACTTGAACCTGGGACCAAAGGATTCCGGTTTGTGTGATTTTCATCACTCCCTGGACTATGCCTTCACCATATACAAATTATTTCGTACTTAGGTGGGTGCCGTCTAGTCTCTACACCTTCAAAGTAATTTCTTACTCTGCTTGGCTCGGCGTTGACATGGATATTTCTATCTTTAGCGTTCACCGAATTTGACACCATCCCTTATGCAGTTTCCACACATAAGGCACAACTTTCGCTATGAGTCCTCTGCTCTAACCAACTGAGCTATGGGCCCTACTTAAACTGTTTTACTGCTAAAAAACCACATAAAAACTTGCAATCACTACACACCATGAAAAACCGCTTGGTGTGTAAGCGGTGTGTAGTGAATTTT
>JACCDX010777189.1_pt1 | contig 11882 bp, 7 predicted proteins | sample 7449681 | NCBI WGS metagenome assembly JACCDX01 (sample SAMN15323450, study PRJNA562643) | freshwater metagenome | isolation source: river surface water | place: USA:Blue River Watershed | collected 2017-08-18 | reverse complement strand
ATTTCGGCAGATTTGTTGAGAATTTAAATGGAAAATACATCACTGCCGAAGACGTGGGTACTACTACTCGCGACATGGAATATGTGAACATGGAAACTGAACACGTAGTAGGTTTACCGGAAAGTATGGGTGGCGGTGGAGATCCATCTCCAGTTACGGCTTACGGGGTTTACATGGGTATAAAATCAAGTGCAAAAAAAGCTTATGGAAATGATTCATTAGCTGGGAAGTCGGTTGCCGTTCAAGGCATCGGTAAAGTAGGAATGCACTTATTGGAGTACTTGCACAAAGAAGGTGTTAAATTATACGTAGCCGATATCAATGATTCTGCTTTGCAAGCCGCATCCAAAGAATTTGGAGCAACTGTGGTAAGCAATGATGATATCATCGGCTTGGATGTAGATATTTATGCCCCCTGCGCTTTGGGTGGAATTTTGAATGATACAACTATTCCACAATTGAAATGTCAGGTTATCGCCGGTGCTGCCAACAACCAATTGGAAGATGAAAAAATTCATGGTGATTTGTTGAAATCTAAGGGCATCATTTATGCTCCAGATTTTGTAATCCACGCGGGTGGATTAATAAATGTATACTCAGAATACAATGGGTACGTTCGCGAAATTGCCATGGCGCAAACCGAAGATATTTACAACACGATTTTAGCCATTTACGATAAAGCAGACGCAGCAAACGTAAACAATCAAGCTGCAGCTATTATGCATGCCGAAAAGCGCATACATGATATGATGTTAGTGCACTCCACGTATTAAGAAATTCTTTTAATCGAAATGTATATTCGGGCGGCTGGCGTTTTGTCTGTCGCCCGATTTGTTTTAATTTCGGACCATGCATTAGGATCCACGGGTTGTTTAATGCACTTAAATTGTAAGTATCCATGTTTTTAAACAAACTAATCCATCAGAAAAACAGTAACGCTGCTATTTCTGTGCTACTAGCAAGTTTAAGTTTGTTTTTAGTTGTTGGGCATTATGCTCAGTCCCCAGCGGGTGGACAGGACAGTTGGAATCACTTTTTATATGCACGATGGGGTTTTAAGCATCCGGAGTTATTAATTGATCAATGGGGCAAACCTCTTTTTACTATGCTCGCAGCTCCCTTTAGTTTGTTGGGTTTTACTGGCGTTTATGCACTGAATTATGCATCGGTACTAATTACCGCATGGATGATTTACCTTACGGCAAGACGGATAGGATTTAAAAATCCATGGATTGCATTGTTGTTGTTTTGTTGGCAACCCGTAGTTTTGTCCAATACACATTCTTTTTTAACGGAACCAACTAATGCCCTGTTGCTTTCGATTGTACTGTATTTATTCGCTAGTAATAAATATGCGGCGGCAACCACAGTAGCATCTTTTTTTCCTATAGCTAGGACCGAAGGATATTTGCTATTATTTGTCGTCTTAGTATTTTTATTGGTTCGTGGAAAATGGAAAATAGTGCCTTTAGCATTCATTGGTTTTGCTGTAATGGCTGTGTTTGGTGCTTGGATTTCAGGGGATTGGGCATGGATATATAATAGTAATCCATACTTTAATGCCCACAACAATCCCATGGCTTCGGGGACGCACGATTTTTTTCATTTTGTTGGTTTGCAATCCAATATTAGTGGATGGATTGTGAGTGTATTAATGGTAATTTCCTTGTTTTTAACGGTTGGATACATTGTTAAACGAATTCAGAAAAAAACACCATCGCAACTACTACAATTTTCATTATGGCTATGGTGGCCGATGTTCTTGATATTTTTCTTAGCACATTCCTATTCTTGGTATTCAGGAAATTTTGGGTCTCATGGGTTACATCGTGTTTTTTTTATTATATCTCCAGTATTGGCATTACAGGCACAGCACGGATTGGATACCATTTTTAGGCTCGGTGTAGTTTGGTTGAATCAAGTTACCAAATTGGTTGTGATATTAGGTCTGTTTTTATTTGCTTTCCCCGGTGCAGGAATGCCATACCCCTGGCAAATGCAGGATCCCGAATTGGGTAAACCTTCTATTTTAGCCGATCCTTACGCAGCCCATGCTATGGAATCTGTTTTGTTTTGTCGAAATGCGGACAGTGTTTTACAACAGCACTTGGACGAAAATAATTATTTTTCAAATGGGTTTCTATCGGCAGTGGTTAAACAGGATGAAAACTCACCATTGTTAGGCAATAAAGGCAGCATTGATTCTCAAATAATTGCCAATGTAAAGTCGGTTCCAAGCAACGGATATAATCTTTTACTACATCAAATCCCTGAAATTAATGCGCGATTAAATTTAGACCCATGGGGCGCCAATGTTCAATTTCATAAACCATTAAAAAACAGGCCGAAAGATTTTGTGCGGGAAATAGAAACTTGGCCGCAGGAGGATAGAACATTGCTATTGTGGTCAATTGGACAAGATGCAGCTGCCGATTGGATTCCGGAGAATTCATGGATTATATGGGATAGCTTTTATGGTATTCGAGAAGGGCTTATTTCCTTAGAGCGTTTGCAAAAAGATAATCGATATGTATTGATAAAATCTTCGTCAACAACAACGCTTAACGCTGGGGATCACCAAGTATATATTTTTAAGAAAATCAGAAAATAGTTTATCTGTATCTTCTCAACACTATTTTCTTGCAGAAGATATACCTTAAATAAAATGGTTTTCTATTTACGAGATAGATTTTGCATTCTCAAGAACAAGCAAAGATATCTGGACCACAGGATTCAAGTACCCAGTTATTTAAGCGTTAGAGTTTTTTATATCTTGTAATCGAAGTTGCAACGAAGTTCTTCCGTTGTAGGTGTTTTCTTCGAGGTTGTAGCAGGCACTGAATGTTTTTCCATCTGAAACCGACATAATATGTTCGGCCAATCCAAAACCAATGCTGTCTATACTGCCTTTAGGCGAAACAACTTGGATTTTAAGGTGTTTATCTTTTAAAATTCTACTGCTGTTGGAGGCTTGCAATTGGTTACTTCGGAATACAGGAACACTATTTCCTGGGCCAAAAGGGGACAGTCGTTTAACCAATTGAACAAGTTCATTGGTGATTTCACCAATATTTAATTCTAAATCGTACTCTACTTCTGGAATCAAATCTTCTTCTTTCAACGAGGCTCTCACTACGGATTCAAACTTTTCGGAGAAAGCATCGAAATTCGATTCTTTAATAGTTAATCCTGCAGCGTATTTATGTCCGCCAAATTGTTCCACCAATCCATTGCATTGGCCTATGGCTTCGTGAATATCGAATCCTTTAATACTTCTAGCAGAACCGGTTAATAGACCATCGTTCAAAGAAAAAACAATGGTTGGTTTGTGGAATTGCTCCACCAATCGGCTTGCAACGATCCCAATTACCCCTTTATGCCAGTCGGTGCCTCGTAGCACGGTACTGAATTTAGCCTGCATCTCGGCACTGGAATCAATCATGGAAATGGCATCGCGGGTTATATCTGTATCGAGTTCTTTGCGTTCAAGATTTCGAGCATTTAATTCCTTTGATAATTTTAGGGCAGTATTGAAATCGCGTTCAATTAGTACTTTAACTGCAGCTTTGGCATCGGAAATTCTGCCTGCGGCATTGATTCGAGGGCCAATACCAAAAACAATATCGGACATATTGTATTCTGGTTTTTTGGGGTACTCGGTCAATAAAGCTTGAAGCCCGATGTTTGGATTTTCATTGAGTTTTTTTAACCCATAATATGCTAAAACACGGTTTTCGCCTCGTATATCTACCAAATCAGATGCTATGGATACGGCTACCAAGTCTAGGTAATCATAAATTTGATCGGTTTTTAAACCTTGTTTTTCGTTGTAGGCTTGTATTAATTTAAAACCAATACCGGCCCCAGAAAGTTCTTTGTACGGGTAGGTACATTCTTTCTTTTTTGGATTAAGTATGGCAGTGGCTTTAGGCAGTTCATCTCCGGGTAGGTGATGGTCGCAAATAATTACATCCAATCCAAGTTCGTTGGCATAATCGATTAATGCGTTGGAACGGATACCACAATCTAAGGCAATAACCAACTTAAAGTTATTTTCTGCGGCATATTCTAAACCAATTTTTGAAATACCATATCCTTCTTTGTATCGATCAGGGATATAGTAATCCATATTGGGGTTAAAGGATTTGAAATAGTTGTAAACGATACTTACTGCGGTGGTCCCATCTACGTCATAATCGCCGTAAACCAAAATCCCCTCTTTCTTTTTAATAGCTTGTGAAATCCGCGAAATTGCTAATTCCATGGTATGCATTAAAAAGGGATCGTGCAAATCTTCTAATGATGGTTTAAAAAACTGTTTTGCTTTTTCAACTGTATTTATATCGCGTTGTAAAAGTATTGAAAGAATTTTAGGATTTTTAATTAGTTGCTCCGAAAGGGTAGGGCTTTTACCATTAACACCGCTATTTTGTTGGGTGTAAGACTGAAGTGCTTGGGTTAGCTTCTCTACCTCTTCGTTGTTAGGTAGTGTTTTTTGAAGCCAACGAAATTCCATATTCCTGCAAAAATCGCATATTTTTCCTGCACTTGCAATTCAATTGTATTTGAATTGTTATATTTGTTAGTATATGAATAATAGATTATTCAAGAAAGTTGCACTTTCATTAAGTGGTTTACTTATTGGCATTCAATTGATAGCACAGCCTACCATTTCCAATTCTTCGATGCCAAAATCTGGAGATACTTTACGTTATTCCAATGCTTCAGCTACTGCATTGCCAACGGGTTGGCAGACGGGTGGAAGCGCTCAGACATGGGATTTTAGTAAATTAACCTCTACAGGACAAGGTTTGTACGAATATTTATCTTCATCAAAAACCCCTTACGCTTTTTATTTTTTTAATCAAATTGGGCAAAAGACCGCAGATACCATTTCGCTGGGGGTGATTACACTAACTAATGTTTATTCGTTTTATACAAACAATACCAAAGTATTTAAAGCTGAGGGGATTGGATATTCCGCGAGTGGCTTCCCTTTAGCGGCCAATTATAGCGATGATGACGAGATTTATCAATTTCCTTTGAATTACAACGATAAGGATACGTCTACTTTTAAATTTAATTTAACAATACCTGGAGGATTATTTTCAGTTATCTCAACCGGTAAACGTATTAATTTGGTGGATGGTTATGGGACTGTTAAAACCCCATATAAAGAGTATACCGATGCTCTGCGAGTTAAAACCATTGTGGATCAGGTGGATACAGTAAATTCTCAGTTTGGGAAGTTTGGAATACCTAGAAAAACCATAAGTTATAAATGGTTGGTTGGCACCGAGAGAATTCCGGTTATGGAGATCATTGGAAATGAATTACCCAACGGGACTTTTACACCGAATCAGGTTAGATACAGAGATGCATACAAAACAATTAGTAATCCCTTGGCTCCAAGAGCAATATATGCTTTGGATAAAGATTCTGGCTTAGTAGGTACAGATACATTTTTGTTGGTAGATAATACGCAGGCGCTGGTTACAAGTAGAACATGGAGTATAACTCCTTCCGGATTTCATTCGTTCGTATCAGGGTCTTCCGCCACTTCTCGCATTGCTCGTGTTGTGTTTAGCGGTGCGGGATTGTATTCCGTGAATTTGCGTGTTAATACTCCCGTAGGTAATGACGACACTACCGGACAAGATGTAATATTTGTTTATTACGGTGCGGGGAATAAGAATTTTGTTGCTAAGCAAGGGGTATTGCTTTATCCAGTTCCTGCTCAACAGGTTGTGAACTTTCTTTTGCCACAAGGGGTAGTTTTAAATAAAACTGCATCTGCGATAGTTAGTTTGACAACTGTGGACGGAAAAGAAATTTATATGCCTTGTTCAATTGCGGAAAATGGTATTGTTTCTGTGGGTATTGATGAGATTTCTGTAGGTACATATTGGATGGGTAATATGTTGATTGATAATGGCTTGGTGGTGCCGGTTAATGCGGCATTTATCAAGAAATAATACGTGTCATAGAAGAATAACAATGGGGTTACGGTAGTCAGGTGTAGGAGTGGATACAATTTCGTATCTTCGAACCGACTAACCCATTAAAACGGTGAAAATTGCAATCTTAAAAGAATCGAGAGACGGTGAAAGCCGGGTTTCGGTTACCCCAACGGTGGTAAAAAGTTTGATAGGCATGGGTTTAACCTGCTTGGTTGAATCTGGTGCTGGTGCGGCTTCTCATTACTCCGACCAAGATTATATAAATGCCGGAGCTTCGGTAATTTCTAGAGTGGATTGTTTTGCATCAGCAGAGGCGTTGGTTCAAATTAATCCACCAACAGTAGACGTTGTTAAATCATTGAAAACGGGACAATTATGGATTTCCATGATGTATCATAGGAGCAACGCGGAGTTAATAGAGTCTATTAATTCAGTGGGTGCGTCTGTATTTAGTTTGGATGCCATTCCGCGTATTTCAAGAGCACAGAGTATGGATGTTTTGAGTTCGCAAGCTAACCTTGCTGGATATCGTGCTGTTATAGAGGGGGCGTATCAACTGAATAAAATATTTCCTATGTTGATGACTGCAGCGGGAACGGTGACTCCGGCGAAAGTGTTGATTTTTGGGGTGGGTGTTGCGGGTTTGCAAGCGATTGCTACCGCAAAACGATTGGGCGCTGTAGTGGAAGCTACCGATGTGAGACCGGAAACAAAGGAACAAGTTCAGAGTTTAGGTGGTAAATTTATTGAGGTGAAAGGGGTAGAAGTTGGATCTGAAGGCGGGTATGCAAAAGAAGCCAGTGAGGAATACAGACAAGCGCAGCGTGAGGCCGTAAACAAGAGTTTAGCACAGGCAGATTTAGTAATAACTACTGCCTTGGTACCCGGAAGAAAGGCTCCAGTTTTGATTGATGATGAGCAAATTGCATTAATGAAACCGGGGGCAGTTTTGGTAGATATGGCGGCAGAACAAGGAGGCAACTGTACCAAAACACAAATGGGCAAAATAATTGATTTCCAAGGGGTTAAAATTATCGGGGCTGTTAATATGCCTTCGGAATTAAGTGCAAACGCGAGTGAACTATTCGCCAGAAACATTTGGGAATTGATGAAGCTAATTGCACCCAAAGGAGATTTAATCTTGGATAGAAATGACGAAATCGTTCAAGGAAGTTTGATTTGTTCTTCCGGAGAAATTCATCACAAAGCCTAAACACTAACCTAACATTGCTATATAATTTATGTCAGATAATCCATTTGCAGTAATCGGACAAATCATTGATTTTTTCGAATACCAAAGTATCATCAGTTTAATTTACCTGGTGATATTGATGATTTTTGTAGGGGTTGAATTAATATCCCACGTGCCTTCGGTATTGCATACTCCTTTGATGTCAGGGGCTAACGCAATTCACGGTGTTGTGCTAATTGGGGCTATTATCGTAATGGGTTATATCGAACCCACTGATTACTTAAGTTTAACCTTGGGTACATTGGCTGTATTTGTAGGTACTTTAAATGTAATCGGAGGATTTGTTGTTACCGATAGAATGCTTGAAATGTTTAAAAAGAAACCGAAGGGAGGTGCACAATGATTCCAAGTTATGCATACCAAGATATTGCTTATTTAATTGGATCAGTGAGTTTTGTCGTTGGGTTGAAAATGATGGGTCAGCCTGATTCCGCTAGAAAAGGGAATTTAGTTGCGGCCTTTGGTATGGCAGTAGCGGTGTTCGCTGCATTGTTTTTAAATGCACAAGGGTTTCACATCATTAACAATTTTCCGTATATCGTTGCTGCAATCTTCTTAGCTACGGTACTTGGAACGGTAATGGCCAAAAAAGTAGAAATGACGGCTATGCCTGAAATGGTGAGTTTGTTCAATGGTATGGGTGGTTTAAGCGCTGCATTGATTGCTATTATTGAATTTCACCACAAAACAGCGGAAGCAAGTGCCATGAGTGCCGAAGGTATGGTAACGGAGTTTTCCATGCCGGTTGGTATTTATTTGGCTATAGTTTCTGGATTAATTATTGGAACCATATCCTTTGCCGGTTCAGCCATTGCTTGGGGTAAGTTAAATGGCAAATTAGGCGATTATCGAATGCCTCAGCAGCAGATTATTAATGCCGTTGTATTAGCCGCCATTGTTGCTTTAGCCGTTGTCCATTATGGTGCAGTGAATTCGGGCGATTTTAGCATGTCCTACCTATATGGGATCATCGGATTAGCTGTGGTTTATGGGTTGATTTTTGTATTCCCAATTGGTGGTGCCGATATGCCTGTGGTTATATCTCTGTTGAATTCCTTTACAGGGGTTGCAGCGGCTACGGGTGGATTTTTATACCATAACAAGGTAATGTTGATGGGTGGAGTTTTGGTAGGTAGTGCAGGAACCATACTTACCGTAGTAATGTGTAAGGCCATGAATCGTTCCTTGATGAATGTACTAATTGGTATGGCAGGAGGTAGTTCTGCAACGGGAGCATCCAATTCTAAAGGTGGAAGTGTTCGTGAAGTTCAAGCAACCGATGTTGCGATTATGATGAAATATGCTTCGAAAGTTATTATTGTTCCTGGTTATGGACTAGCCGTTGCGCAAGCGCAACACGTATGCCATGAATTGGAAAATTTATTGGAAGAGGAAGGTGTGGATGTAAAATATGCCATTCACCCCGTTGCAGGTAGAATGCCTGGACATATGAACGTTTTACTCGCCGAAAGTAATGTGGCGTACGATAAGTTGGTGGAAATGGAACATATTAATTCCGAATTTGCCACCACCGATGTGGTGTTAGTTGTAGGTGCGAATGACGTAGTAAATCCTGCAGCTAAAACAGATCCCAACAGTCCGATTTATGGTATGCCGATATTGGAAGTAGACCAATCCAAGCAAATCGTTGTGTTAAAACGAAGCATGAAAGCAGGGTATGCTGGGGTAGATAACGATTTGTTTTATGATCCTAAATGCGGAATGTTGTTTGGCGATGCCAAAGCGAGTATAACGAAATTGGTAAACGAAGTAAAAGCATTATAATTTTTAAAGAAGATTTATGACGAGAAGGGGAATACCGTTTTTTTGGGTATTAATTGCGGTTTGGAGTACAGCAGTGAGCGCGCAGAGTTTTATTAACTCACAGTGTTATATTTCACCAAAATCCAATCCAAAAGGTTTGAATAAGGAGTTAGACAATGCTAATTACGAAACGGGTTGGAAATTGCTTCGATGGGATTCGTTGAATGTGGGCTATACCACAAACGATACTATGCCATTTTCTTGGAACGTGAATGGTAATTCGTATTCCGTTTTTAAAGGAATTTCTAATGGCTCAATTACCTTTTCTACCAATCCATTACCATCAGTAACTCATCTATTTCAAACAACCAATTTACCAGACCCACGATTGCCTGAATTATCGTTGGGTTTTTATGGACTAATAGCAAATGGGAATAACGATCAAATTTTTACTAAATCGTTTGGTACATCACCCCATCGACAGTACTGGATTAAGTTCCAATCGTTCTCTGTTCCGTCCGATAGCATCACCGGCTATTCTTCCTATGCAACGGTTGCATTAGTATTTGAAGAAAATTCAGGTGCTGTTCATTTTGTTCAAATGAATCAGAGTAATTTAACTGGAATTCCATACAGCAATCAAAAAAGAGCGGCATTAACCATGGGGGCTAATTGGGGTGCATTTGATGGAACAACGATCACTGATGAAAATGCCGATAACGTCCAAATTAATTATATGCCCGCTCCAATGCATGCAGGTGTTGGGGACAATCGCTATTTTACGCTGTACCCCAAGAGTCAGTATCCACAATTTAATGATGGTATATTACTTTCAGCCATTTTAAATCCTAACTCGGGCTATGTGAAAGAGGATGCAGATATAACGATTCCTTTCGCTTTTGCGGCTCGCGGTTTAGCAAAACCCAATACCTTGTCGTTGAACGTAAAATTTGGGAACAAATCCATAGAAACCTATTCTTTAGATACTTTTTCAAACCCCGATAAATATGGAGTTTATCATGGAATGTTAACGTTATCGTCTACCGGTTTGAATAAAAATGCTCCACATAATTTGACCCTTTGGTTAGAAAATTCGGTAGCTGGCGAATCCGATAGATCGAATGATAGTCTAAACTTGGGTTCAGTAATTATTCAAGATCAAATGATTCAAGTGACGGGTTATCCGTGTCTAGAGGTGTTTACGGGTAATTGGGACCATAATTCTGCCTTGTTGGATGTTGAGTTGCAGAAATTGAAGAAGTCTAATCCCTTGTTGCAAGGTTCAATAATCTTGATGCACCATGTTTTAGATCCAATGGCTACGGAGGCCGGAGATTTGATGCATAAAATAAACGGTGGCATTTCTGATGGAGTATTCCCTGCTTTGTCGTTTAACCGTGGATTTTTTGAAGAAAATCCAGAGAATTCCATATTCGGCATGGATTCATTAATGCATAAAATTGATAAGTGGAAAATATATAATACCTTCCTAGTACCGCAAATTGAAAATCTAAACTACGATGCTCAATCCAAAAAAGTAACAGGAACATACAAGATATCGGCTTTAGATTATTTCGATCCGTCTACGGTAAGAGTGACTGTATTCCTCCGCGAAAAAACGCAACGCGGAAATACCAGCGGTTGGTTACAGCGAATGAGTCTGGAAGAAACACAGAATCCTAGCTCGTATTTCTTTGGAAAAGGTACTAAATTGGTGGGTTATCCCTACAATGATGTGGCTTTTGACTGGAGTTCGGAAGGTAACGGCATCTTGGGTAAACCATTAGGGACGCCGGGTATTGTTACACCGGGTGGGAATTTCTCGGGAACAATCGATTTTACATTGCCTGATTCTGCAATCAAGGTTACTTTCCCAAAATCGGTGGATTTTGCAGATTCAGGAGATGCCTTCTTGCGCTATAAACCAGCGGATTTAGAAGTAGTTGTTATAATTACGGACGAGAGATTAAATTCCAACGTTAAACGCTCGGAAATGAAAATCCCTGCACCCATCGTAACGGCAGCCATACAGCCTGTTTGGGACGTGAATGCTAAGACAGCATCCGTTGAAAAATTGGAATTATCTGCTTATCCCAATCCTACCTCAGATAGGGTTTGGATTCAATGCAATCAGGCTATTAAACAAATTTTGGTTAGCGATATTCAAGGGAAAGTCCAGCAAGCAATAGAAACATTTGATTCAAATTCGAATACCAAGAATGTAGGGAGTATTGATTTAAGTTCGATGGTTCCAGGGGTATATCTGATTACAGTTGTGGATACTTCGAATAGCAAACAAACCATACGAATCATTAAAGGGTACTAGGCAATCTCGTAATAAAAAGTGATTGGTATAATGATCTCATTATCTACTTGTCGAGAATCACCGATTTCTTGTTGATTATTACAGAATTCCTGCACTGTAATACTATTTTCCTCTATAATTCTAAATAGTCCCTAGCTATTTCAACCGCCATTTCCATCGATTCTACTGCTGGAAGGCACTGATTTGATGTACAAAGTTCAATCAAAATTTCATTGGACTCAGAAGACCTGTTCGTCCAGGAAACCAAGGTCCAACTGGGTTGTCCTTGATGCGCTTTTTGTACAATTTCCAACCGTTGGGATATTGTTAATGAGGAATTTGATGAGCATTTAAAAATTAAACCACCCCAAGCAATATTTTGAGCAACGCGTAACCATTGAAAATGCCAACCGGCTTGATCTTTCATGGAAGTTGATAGTTGGTTTGTCCATGATTCGGCCAGTTTCCCAAATTTATTTTCTTGTATGCCCAATAAGTGGAGTTGTTGCAAACAATGAGCAAAAACCGATACGGCTGAAGGAATAACATCGTCCGTACTGTCAACCTTATTAATGATTAGGGTTTCGCCTGATTTGGGGTT
>JACCDX011413844.1_pt1 | contig 11884 bp, 11 predicted proteins | sample 7449681 | NCBI WGS metagenome assembly JACCDX01 (sample SAMN15323450, study PRJNA562643) | freshwater metagenome | isolation source: river surface water | place: USA:Blue River Watershed | collected 2017-08-18 | reverse complement strand
GCGCAAGGGCGCGACGGGATTGCGTCCCTACGCCAGTGTCGCGGCGGGCAGCTACGGCCATGCCAAGGCCAGTGCCGGCGTCTCGGGCGGGGAGGGCGCATTCAGCTACAGCTTCGGTGTCCAGCGTGGCGTGGAGCGCGGCTTCTCCAGTTCCAATGCGCGCGAACCTGATGGCAATTACAACCCCGACCGCGATCCCTTTCGCCAGAACGCGGTGAATGCGTCGCTGCGATACGCGATCAACAGCGAGTGGTCGGCCGACGCCTCCCTGCTTCACTCAGAGGCTGTCGGACACTTTGATGACTCTGGCAGTACCCTGGACTCGCGCAGCGTGCTGCGAGCCTCGGTGGCCCAGGCCGGCCTGAAGGGGCGCCTGCGTCCCGACTGGCAGGTTGAGTTTCGCGTGAGTGAGGGCGTGGACATCAACAGCCCGATCGTTGCAGCCTACCCGGATGCTGTGAAGACCACTCAAACCCAGTGGACCTGGCAGAACACCGTGGACACCCGGGCGGGCGCCGTGGTGGCAGGGGTGGAACAGCGTGTGCAACGTGTCGATAGCACGACCAACTACGACGTCAAGCGCCGCACCATCGACGCCGGCTTCGCAGGGTTGCACGGACAGTCCAGGGATCAAAGCTGGCAGTTCAATATTCGACGTGACCGCAACTCGCAATTTGGTACCAGCGATACCGGCTTCGCGGGCTACGGCTGGCGCTTCGCGCCGAACTGGCGCCTGCATGGTTCCTACGGCACAACCTTTGTCGCGCCTTCGTTCAACGATCTCTATTACCCGGCCAGCGCATGGGATGACGGTGGCAACCCCGACCTGCGCCCCGAGCACGGACGTAACCGGGACCTGGGCCTGGGCTGGTCCGCGGGCGGGCACAGCGTCAAACTGGTCTATTTCGACAACCGCATCCGGGACATGATCTCCTGGGGTGACACCATGCCCGTGAACGTCGGCCGTGCCCGCATCGACGGCTGGACCCTGGGCTACGAAGGCCGCATCGACCGCCTGTCCCTGCGCGCCTCGCTGGAAGACATGGACCCGCGCAACCAGGTGAGCGGCAAGCTGCTGCCCCGGCGCTCGCAGCACCAGGCCACCCTGGGCGCGGACTGGCGTCAGGGCGATTGGCTGTTCGGCACGTCGGTGCTGCACGTGGGTTCACGCTTTGACAACACGGCCAACACCCGGCCGCTGTCGGCCTACACCGTGGCCGACCTGCACGCCACCTGGCGTTTCGCCAAGGACCTGAGCCTGCAGGCCAAGCTCAATAACCTGACCGACCGGGTGTACGAGACCACCTATGGCTACAACCAGTCGGGGCGCGCCCTGTACCTGACCCTGCGCTGGGAACCCAAGTAAGCTCGACGCGATGACCTCCGCCTACAGCCCGCAGCGCATCGTCTGCCTCACCGAGGAGACGACCGAGTGGCTGTACCTGCTGGGGCAGGAGGCGCGCATCGTCGGGATCTCGGGCTACACGGTGCGCCCGCGCCGCGCGCGCGAGGAGAAGCCGCGGGTCAGCGCCTTCCTGAGCGCGAAGATCGACAAGATCCTCGCCCTGGAGCCCGATTGCGTCTTCGGCTTCTCCGACCTGCAGGCCGACATCGCCAGCGCGCTGGTGCGCAAGGGCGTTCAGGTCACTGTCTTCAACCAGCGCAGCGTGGAGGAGATCATGTCCATGCTGTGGCAGGTGGCGGCGCTGGTGGGGCAGGCCGAACGCGGACTGGCCCTGCTGGAGGCCATGCGCACCCGCCTGCGCGAGATCGGCGATGCGGCCCGTGCCTTGCCCCGGCGCCCGCGCGTGTACTTCGAGGAGTGGGACGAGCCGCCGATCAGCGCCATCCGCTGGGTCAGCGAGCTGCTGGCCATCGCCGGCGGCGACGACTGCTTCCTGGAGCTTTCGCGCGAACCCCTGGGCAAGGACCGCATCATCCAGGACCCGGCCGAGATCGTGCGGCGCCGGCCGGACATCGTCATCGGCTCCTGGTGCGGCAAGAAGTTCCGTCCCGAGCGTGTGGCGGCCCGCCCCGGGTGGCAGGACGTGCCCGCAGTTCAGAACCGGCAGCTGTTCGAGATCAAGTCCGCGGACATCCTGCAGCCGGGACCGGCGGCCCTGACCGATGGCATCGAGCAGATGCATCGCATCGTCCTGGAATGGAGCCGCCGTCATGGCTGATGCCCGGGGGCGCACGGCCCGCCAAGGGATGATGTGGCGCGGCTTGCTGGCCTGCGCCGCGTGGCTGGGCGTGGTCTGCGCCGTCCAGGCCCAGGCGCCTGCACAGGCCACCGCGCTCACCGACGATCGCGGCGCGCGCATCACCTTGAGCGCGCCGCCCCAGCGCATCGTCTCGCTGCTGCCTTCGATCACCGAGACGGTCTGCGCACTAGGCGCCTGCGACCGGCTCGTGGCGGTCGACACCTATTCCAACTGGCCGCCTTCCGTGCGCGCACTGCCCCATGTGGGGGGCGTCGACGACGCGCAGGTGGAGTCCATCCTTGCCTTGCGTCCCGACCTGGTGCTGGCCGCGACGTCGACACGCGCCCTGGCCCGCCTCGAGTCGCTGGGCCTCAAGGTGATGGCGCTCGAGCCGCGCACGCTGGAGGAGTTCCGCCGCGTGGCGGGACAACTCGATCAGGCGCTGGGCACGCGCCGCGCGCCAGACCTGGTGCAACGCGTTGAGTCGGAGCTCGCGCAGGCCGCACGCGCCCTGCCCCCCGGACAGCGTGGCGTACGTGTGTATTTCGAGGTGAGCAGCGCGCCCTATGCCGCCAGCGAGTCGTCTTTCATCGGGCAGCTGCTGGCGCTGGTGGGGGCTGAGAACGTCGTGCCCGGTGCCATGGGGCCGTTCCCCAGGCTCAATCCCGAGTTCATCGTGCGCGCCGACCCGCAGGTGATCATGGTGACGGACCGCGCCTCCGGCGATGTGTCCCAGCGTCCGGGCTGGTCCGGGCTCGGCGCCCTGCGTCAGGGTCGGGTCTGCCAGTTCACCCCCGCGCAGTCCGACGTGCTGGTCCGGCCCGGTCCGCGCATGGCCGAAGGGGCGCGCCTGATGGTGGCGTGCATCCAGGGGCGCCTCAAGGCGGGTGGGTCATGAACGCGCGTGCACGGGCCTGGCCCGGGCTCCTGCTCGCGGCGGGCTCCCTGCTGCTGGTGATGCTGGGGCTGTGCGTGGGCAGCGGCGGTTGGGAGCCCCCCTTTGCGCAGGGGCCGCTGTCTGACATCGTGTGGGAGATCCGCCTGCCCCGCAGCCTGGGCGCATGGCTGGCGGGCGCGTTGCTGGCCCTGGCCGGGGCCGTGGCCCAGGGCCTGTTTCGCAATCCCCTGGCCGACCCCTACCTCCTGGGAAGCGCCACGGGCGCCGGCCTGGGCGTCGCCGTATTCCTCGTCGCCCTGGGTCTGTGGCCTGGCGTGGCAGGAGGGTGGGCGATGCGCTGGGGCATGACCGGTGCAGCCTTCACAGGCGCGGTCGTTGCGGTGATGCTCACGCTCGTCCTGGCGCGCGGTGTACAGCACACGATGCGCCTGCTGCTCGCGGGCGTGATCGTGGGCGTGGTGCTGGGCGCGCTGTCTGCCCTCGTGATGTTCCGCGTGCCCGAAGTCATGCGCGCGATGCAGGGGTTCATGCTCGGGACCACGGCCTTCATCGGCTGGGAATCCGTGCAGCTGCTGGCCGCTGGCCTGGCGCTGTCCGGGATCGCGGCCCTCGCCCTGGGCCGGCCTCTGGACGCCTTGTCCCTGGGGGAGTCCACCGCCGCCAGTCTGGGGGTCGCCCTGGGCCCCGTGCGCGTGGCGCTGGTTGCCACCCTGGCCCTGGCGACGGGGGTCGCCGTGGCGCAGGTGGGTCTGATCGCCTTCATTGGCCTGGTCGCGCCGCACCTGGTGAGGTCCTTCGTCAAGCCCACGCACCGCGGCTTGCTGCCGCTGTCTGCGGCCACCGGCGGCCTGCTGCTGCTCGCGGCCGACGTCATGGCGCGCTGGCTGATGGCGCCCCAGGAGTTGCCGGTGGGCGCGCTCACGGCGGTCCTGGGCGGTATCTATCTGCTATGGCTGATGCACCGGAGGCCGGGATGAACGCCCCCGCGCTCGAGGCACGCGGCCTGCAGATCGCGCTCGGTGGGCGCGAGGTGCTGCAGGGCGTGGACCTGGCCCTGCCTGCTGGCCGCTGGACCGCGATCGTCGGCCCCAACGGAGCGGGCAAGACCACCTTGCTCAAGGCCCTGGCCTGCCTGCTGCCTGGCCGTGGCCAGGTGCTCTGGGCGGGGCACGATGCCACGCGCCTGGCCCCGCGCGAGAGGGGCCGCCGACTGGCCTGGCTGGGGCAGGGTGAGGCGGGGGGCGAGGATCTGCTGGCGCGTGACCTGGTGATGCTGGGCCGCTTGCCGCATCAGGCCTGGCTGGCGGCGCCCTCGGCCCGGGATTTCCTCGCCGTCGAGGACGCCATGCGCCGCACGGGTGCATGGGACTGGCGTGACCGGCCCTGTTCGGAGTTGTCCGGAGGCGAGCGCCAACGGGTCTTGCTCGCCCGCGCGCTGGCGGTGCAGGCCGACCTGCTGCTGATGGACGAGCCCCTGGCGCATCTCGATCCGCCGCACCAGTCGGACTGGCTGTCGCTGGTGCGCGCGCATGTGCGCTCGGGCGGCACGGCGGTCACCGTCCTGCATGAATTGAACTTCGCCTTGCAGGCCGACGACCTGGTGATCCTGGACGCCGGCCGCCTCGTGCATCACGGCGCATGCCGTGAGGCTGCCACCCATCGCGCGCTCGAACGCGTGTTTGGGGACCGGGTCGAAGTGCGTGCCGTGGGCGAGACCTGGGTGGCCTTGCCCCGCCACCTGCCGCTGTAGGAAAACCGGCCCGGTCTGTACGGGATACCCACTACGGGAATCCCTTCATCCAGCACGGTTGCTGGGGCACGCCCGGCGGACTATGCTGCGCACCTCACCCAAGGAGGTTCGCCATGTACAAGCGCATCCTGTTGGCGTATGACGGCAGCGAGGCCGGGCAGAAGGCCTTGCTCGAATGCCGTGAGCTGGCCCAGTGGAGCCAGTCCGAGATCGAGCTGGTGGCGGTCATGCCGTCCATGATGGCCTTCGTCGGACTGGAAGGCGGTGTCTATGACGTGGAACTCGAGGCCCGCGAAAAGGCGAAGTTCGATGCGGTCCTCGCCGACGGCCTGCGCCAGCTGCAGTCAGCCGGCTTTGGCGGTGCGCGCGGCGAGGTGCTGCACGGCGAACCGATCGAGGAAATCACGCGGCATGCGAACAAGATCGGCGCCGACCTGATCGTCGTCGGCCACAAGCATGTGGGCAGCCTGGCCGCGCGCTGGTGGCGCGGGTCGGTCTCCAAGTCACTGATCGAGCACGCGCCCTGCAGCGTGCTGTGCGTGGTGCTGCATTAGGGCTCGGTCTCTGGCCTCAGTGGCTCACGGTGCGCAGCCCCAGCCAGGTCAAGGCCAGCGACCCGAACAGATGCAGGGCCGACAGCGCTAGGGCCTGCAGCGGCCGGCCGGCCTGCAGCAGGTGCACGGTCTCCGCTGAAAACGTGGAGAAGGTGGTCAGGGCGCCCAGGAAGCCGGTGACCAGCGCCAGCCGCCAGGCGGGATCGAGGTCCGGGTGGGCGTTGAACACACCCACCAGCAGGCCGATCAGGTAGCCGCCGATCAGGTTGGCGGCCAGCGTCCCCACCGGCAGCCAGCTGCCTCCCGTGTTGAGCCAGAGCCCGAGTTGCCAGCGCGCGATCGCACCCAGCGAGGCGCCAGCGCACAAAACGGCCACGGGCAGGACGGCGCTCACCGCGCGCTCCCTGAAGGGGCGGGTGTCTTGTCCTTGAACGCGCAATAGCGCGCCACCGCGCACTCCCAGCATCGGGGCTTGCGCGCCTGGCACACATAGCGCCCGTGCAGGATCAGCCAGTGGTGGGAGTCGACGGCATAGGCAGCCGGAACGCGCCGCTCCAGGGCCTTTTCCACTTCCAGCGGGTTCTTGCCCCGCGCCAGCCCGGTGCGGTTGCTGACGCGGAAGATGTGCGTGTCCACCGCCATCGTGGGCTGGCCGAAGGCCACATTGAGCACCACGTTGGCCGTCTTGCGTCCCACGCCGGGCAGGGCCTCCAGGGCTTCGCGCGTGCGCGGCACTTCGCCGCCGTGGCGTTCGATCAGGAGGCGGCAGGTTTCCAGGAGGTTGCGGGCCTTGGTGCGGTACAGGCCGATGGTCTGGATCGCCTGCTCCAGACGTGGAAGACCCATATCGATCAGGGCCTGCGGCGTGTTGGCAACCGGGAACAGCTTGCGCGTGGCCTTGTTCACGCCCACGTCCGTGGCCTGCGCCGACAGCAGCACCGCGGCGAGCAGTTCGAACACGCTGGTGTATTCCAGTTCGGTGACCGGGGTCGGATTGGCCGCCTTCAGGGTGGCGAAGAAGGGCTCGATGTCCTGCTGCTTCATGGCGGGCGAGTGTAGGGGAAGGCCGCGCGCCCGTCGGCAGGGACACGCCGGACCGGGTGACTCGGGATTTCGCAGGCCCGGATAATCACGCGATGACCTACCGCCGCTCCTTCCTCCTTGCCACCGTGCTGGCTGTGGCTGGCGCCATGCCTGCCTGGGCCGACACCGCCTATCCCTCCAAGCCGATCCGCCTGGTCGTGCCTTTCCCGGCCGGCGGCGCCACGGACATCTTCGCCCGCGCCGTCTCCCAGAAGCTGGGGGAGCGCCTGGGCACCTCCATCGTCGTGGACAACAAGCCCGGGGCCGGCGGGTCCATCGGCTCGGACATCGTGGCCAAGGCGCCGGCCGACGGCTACACGCTGCTGCTGGCGACCTCCAGCACGCACGCCATCGGGCCGAGCTTTGCCAGCGCCAGCAAGCTGCCCTATGACGCCGCCAGCGACTTCACGCCCATCTCGCACGTGGGCAATGCGCCCAGCATCGTGCTGGTGCCCAATACCTCCCCGGCCAAGACGATGAAGGAGTTCGTCGACTACGCGCGCAAGAACCCGGGCCGCCTGAACTACGCCAGCAGCGGCAACGGCACGGTGGTCCACCTGGGCACCGAGCATTTCAAGTCGATGGCGGGCCTGTTCCTCGTGCACATTCCCTACCGCGGCACGGCTCTGGCGATTCCCGACCTCACCAGCGGCAAGCTGGATCTCCTGATCGACTCGCTCCCCAGCGGCCTGCCGCACGTGAAGGAAGGCCGCCTGCGCGCGCTGGCCATCACCTCGCTCAAACGCTCGCCCCTGCTGCCGGACCTGCCCCCGGTGGCCGACACGGTGCCGGGCTATGAGAGCGTGACCTGGTTCGGGTTGTACGGTCCGAAGAACATGCCCGCCGACCTGGTGGCCCGTGTGAATGCAGGCATCAACCTCGCCTTGCAGGATGCCGACGTCAAGGAGCGCCTGGCGCGCCTGGGCATCGAGCCGGTGGGCGGCACGCCCGCACAGTTCGCGGCCATGGCCAGCGCCGACCGCGCCAAGTGGAAAAAGATCATCACCGAGCGCAAGCTCACCTCGGACTGACGATGCATTTCAATTTCAGCAGCCCCTATCCCACCGCGCGCCTGCCGGTGTTCGCGCGCAATGCGGTGGCCACCTCGCACCCGCTGGCGGCCCAGGCGGGCCTGCGCATGCTCTGGAAAGGGGGCAATGCGGTGGACGCCGCTGTGGCCGCCGCCGCCGCGATGACGATCTGCGAACCCGTGAGCAACGGCCTGGGCAGCGACGCCTTCGCCATCCTGTGGGACGGCCAGGCCCTGCACGGCCTCAACGCCTCGGGCCGCGCCCCCGCGGCCTGGACGCCGGAGTACTTTCGCAAGAAGTACGGCGCCGAGGCGAAGACGCCGCCCAAGCGCGGCTTCGATGCCGTGACCGTGCCGGGCGCGGTGGCCAGCTGGGTCGCCCTGTCCGAGCGTTTCGGCAAGCTGCCCTTCGCGGACCTGATGGAGCCCGCCATCGAGATCGCCGAACGCGGCTACCTGCTGCCGGTGGTGGTGCAGCAGAAATGGGCCGCCGCGACGCCTGAACTGGGCAGCCTGCCCGGATTCGCGCAAAGCTTCCTGCCCTGGGGGCGCGCGCCGAAAGTGGGCGAGCTGTTCCAGTTCCCCGGCGCAGCGCGCGGCCTGCGCGCCATCGCGCAAACGCGCGGCCAGGCCTTCTATGGGGGCGAGATCGCGCAGGCCATCGAGCGGTTCTCCGCGCAGCATGGCGGCAGCCTGAAGGCCGCCGACTTCGCGGCCTACCAGCCCGAGTGGGTGCAGCCCCTGGGCAAGGACTACCGCGGCTACACACTGCACGAGATTCCGCCGAATGGCCAGGGCATCGCGGCGCTGATCGCCGTGGGCATCCTGCAGCACTTCGACATGACAAGCCTGCCGGTCGACGGTGTCGATTCGCAGCACCTGCAGATCGAGGCCATGAAGCTGGCCTTCGCCGACGTGTATCGCTACGTGGCCGAGCCCTCCAGCATGGAGGTCACGCCCGCGCAGATGCTGGACGACGCCTACCTCGCGAGCCGCGCGAAACTGATCGACATGAAGCGCGCCCAGGACTTCGGTGCGGGCAACCCGGTCAAGGGCGGCACCATCTACCTCACTGCCGCCGACGAGAGCGGCATGATGGTCAGCTTCATCCAGAGCAACTACATGGGCTTCGGCTCAGGCTGCGTGGAGCCGCAGTACGGCGTCAGCCTGCAAAACCGCGGCCATGCCTTCAGCCTCGCGGCCGGCCCCAATCAGGTGGCACCGGGCAAGCGCCCCTTCCACACCATCATCCCCGCCTTCCTCACGAAGGACGGCCTGCCGGTCATGAGCTACGGCGTGATGGGCGCCAACATGCAGCCCCAGGGCCACATGCAGACGCTGGTGCGGATGGTCGATTACGCGCAGCATCCCCAAGCCGCCTGCGACGCGCCGCGCTGGCGCTACAACGCGGGCCTGGAGATCAACGTCGAGTCGCAGATGGACGCTGCCGCCCGCGAGGGGCTCGCCGCGCGCGGTCACCGCATCGAGGTGATCAACGACAACTACCAGGACTTCGGTGCCGGCCAGTTCATCTGGCGGGCGGGCGACCCCAAGGTGCAGGGCTACGTCTGCGCCAGCGACTCGCGCCGCGACGGACTGGTGGCGGGTTTCTAGCGGCCCGCCGAGTTGGCTACCATGACGGGCTGATTCCACCGATACCGACACCATGCCCCTGCCTTTCGCTGCCCGCCTGAACAACGTCGAAACCTCCGCCATCCGCGAGCTGTTCAAGCTCCTGGGCAAGCCCGGCATCATCAGCTTCGCGGGCGGTTTTCCGGACAGCGCCCTGTTCGATGTCGCGGGCCTCTCGGCGGCCAGCCAGAAGGCCCTGGCCGAGAATCCCGGCGCCGCCTTGCAATACGGGGCGACCGAGGGCCACGAGCCCCTGCGTAATGAAATCGCGGCCTTCCTGCAGTCCAAGGGGGTGCAGGACATCGCTGCCAACCAGTTGATCGTCACCACCGGCAGCCAGCAGGCGCTGGACCTGCTTGGCAAGACGATGGTGGATCCGGGCGACAAGGTCATCGTCGAAGGCCCCACCTTCCTGGCCACCATCCAGTGCTTTCGCCTCTATGGCGCGCAGGTGATCGCCGCGCCGATCGACGCGCAGGGCGTGCAGGTGGACAGGCTCGAAGCCCTGATCGCCGAACACAAGCCCAAGTTCGTCTACCTGATCCCCACCTTCGGCAACCCCAGCGGCGCGATGCTCTCGCTGGAGCGCCGCCGCAGGATCCTGGCGCTGGCCGTGAAGTACCAGACCCTGATCGTCGAGGACGACCCCTATGGCGACCTGTACTTCGGCGACGCGCCGCCCCCCAGCCTGCTGGCCCTGACCCCGGAGGTGCCGGGCAGCCGCGACCTCGTGGCCTACTGCGGCAGCCTCAGCAAGGTGCTCAGTCCCGGCCTGCGCGTAGGCTGGATGGTGGCCCAGCCCGACCTGCTGGCGCGCGCCACGATGTGCAAGCAGTTCAGCGACGCCCACACCAGCACCTTCGCGCAGGCCACGGCCGCCGAGTACCTGAAGGCAGGGCGCATGCCCGCAGCCCTGGCGCAGGTACGCAAGGTCTACGCCGAGCGCGCGCGGGCCATGGGCCAGGCGCTGCGCCGCGAACTGGGTGATGCGATCGAATTCACCCAGCCCGAGGGCGGCCTGTTCTTCTGGGCGCGCCTCACCGGCGCGGGGGGCAAGCTCAAGGACGCAGGCGAATTGGCCCGCCGTGCGATCGAGCAGGGCGTCGCGTTCGTGCCGGGCGCGCCGTTCTTCGCGACGAATCCGGATACCGCTTCCCTGCGACTGAGTTTTGCCACGGCCGACGTGGTCAAGATCGAGGAAGGCGTGGCGCGCCTGGCGCGGGCACTGGGCTGAGGCCCGGGACGCCCGCAGCGCCTGTCAGGCGGTAGCGGTCTCGCCGGGCATCTGCCCGAACAGGTAGCTGTCCATCGACAGCATCCCGTAGTCGATCCCGCCGTCGATGACATGCGCGGGGGCGTCCTCTCCCGATGCGCCGAAGGCGAAGGGCAGTGGCAGGTAATGCTCCCAGGTCGGGTGCGCGCGCTGGGCGTGCGGCGCAAGAGACAGGAAGTTCGCCAGTGCGGCCTCGTCCCGCCTTTGCACCGACTGGCGTGCCCAGGCCACGAAGTCCTTCACGTAGGGCGCACCTTCGGCGTTGACCGCGCCCCGGAACTCGTAGAGGTTGTGCGTGAGGCTGCCCGAGCCCACGATCAGCACCCCTTCCTGCGCCAGGGGGGCGAGCGCCCGGCCCAGGCGCACCGCGCCCGCCGGGTCCAGGTCATGGGGCATGGATACCTGCAGCACCGGCACGTCGGCCTGCGGATACATCTGGCGCACTGGCACCCAGGCGCCGTGGTCCAGCCCCTGGTTGTCGGCCGCAGTGGCGTGCCAGCCCGCCGCTGCCAGCAGTGCCAGCGCGCGCGCCGCTACCTCGGGGCTGCCCGGAGCGGGGTACTGGATCTCGTAGAGCGGCGCCGGAAAGCCGCCGAAGTCATGCACGGTCTCGGGCCGGCTCGAGAAACCCACGCGCACGCCACGCGTCATCCAGTGCGGCGACAGCACCAGGACCGCGCGAGGGCGGGGCAGTTGCTCCCCCAGCTGGCGCAGCAGCGGGCCGGCCAGCGTCGGCTCCAGCGCGAACATGGGCGAGCCGTGGGAGATGAAGAGGGTGGGCATCGAGGGCATGCAGGGACTTTACTGTGCAAGCAGGAGGTCAAAAACAGCCCTGGCCTGCATGGATTGTCTTTCAATTGGGAACAATCGAGTTTCCCTTCACGGAACTTCTCCTTCTGCGCCTGAGACAATCGGCCATTGCCCAGTTCCAGCAGTTTCCGCCATGCCTCTGCCCGCCCCCGCCCGAAGAACCCACATGCATTCCCGCTCCCTCACCTTCGGGGGCTACGCGCGCGAGGACGGCCTCTGGGACATCGAGGGCCGCCTGGTGGACACCAAGCCCTTTCCCCAGCCGATGTACGAGCGCGGCGAGCTGCCGCCGGACACGCCCATTCACGACATTTCCCTGCGCGTGACGGTCGACAACGACCTCGTGATCCGCGAGATTGCCGTCTCCATGGACAGCCGCCCCCTCAGTGACTGCGCCCGGGCCGAGCCGACGATCCAGGGCATGGTGGGTGTCACCCTCGGGCCGGGCCTGAACCAGGCCATCAAGCGGATCCTGGGTAGCACGCAAGGCTGTACCCACATGCGTGCAATGCTGGTGACCGCCGCCACCGTGGCCTACCAGTGCATTCCGCATGGCCGCGACCGCCTGCGCCGCCTCGCAGGGTTGCCCGAGGAGCCGGTGGGCGAGCGCCCTCCCTACCACGTGGGCCGCTGCATCGTCTGGGACGTGG
>JACCDX010609431.1_pt1 | contig 11884 bp, 11 predicted proteins | sample 7449681 | NCBI WGS metagenome assembly JACCDX01 (sample SAMN15323450, study PRJNA562643) | freshwater metagenome | isolation source: river surface water | place: USA:Blue River Watershed | collected 2017-08-18 | reverse complement strand
TCGCGATATGACCCTGTTGTCGGCCAAGACGGTGGACATCAAGAATGTGGGAAATACCCTCACATTCAGTTGCAAGGGCCCGTTTGCGTCACAGACCGTGACCATGGGGGATTCGGCGTCTGAGATGAGCATTGCAAAAAAGGAGAGTGACGAGATTGTGTCGGGCACGTTCAGTCTGCCGCATCTGGTTCTGTTTACCAAGTGCAGCAACCTCAGCAACAATCTGGAGATCCATATGAAAAATGATTGGTTCCTCATGATCCGATACGTGATTGCGAATTTGGGAGACATTAAGCTGTGTCTGATGCCTTGCTCTGCGTAAAGTCTGTTGCAAGAACAATGGAAGTCTGCCCGTGTTCCGCGGATGTTGGAGACTGCAACCGATGTGGAAAGAAATATCCTCCAGAAACAATGAGTGGAAAGCCTCCGAAAGATCCAAAGGTGTTGGACTACGTTGTCCCAGAAGGACACCCTCTTTACGCACAACTGGAACCGATCTATCATCGGATTGCACAGGCGTCAATCGATCAAAACAAAGAGGAATTTAACAAGGCGGTTCAAGAGGCAAAAGCAGTGTTTCGGCAGGAAACCGCCACAAAGGGAATCGCACAGACGAAGTTGACGACTCGCAAAAAGGTGTTTGGACGGGGCAAAACACGTCGCAACAAAACATCGGGGGGAGACATCGTGAGCCACCTGCTGACCATCCGCAATCAGGTCAAGCTCTATCACTGGCAGACGGGATCATTTGCACGCCACACGGCCACCGACAATCTGACGACTGCGCTGGATACCAACATCGATGCATTCGTCGAGTCCTACATGGGACGCTACGGACGCCCGAAGGTGTCGGGATCCATCAAGCTTCACAATTTCAGTGAAGCCGCCGCCAAGGCCTTTGTGGCCAAGGAGACCAAGTATCTTGCTTCTGAGCTTCCTCGGAAAATCGGAAAGAATGATACGGACCTTCTGAATCTCCGCGATACCATTCTGGGAGACCTCACCAAGGTTCTGTATCTCTTTACTCTTCAGTAAAACGCAACCGACGCTGCAAAGTTGTAGTTGTTGAGGTTGCCTCCAGAGGGTACAAATCGGAAATCAAACGTGTCTCCCCTTGTGTAGTCAACCGATTGCGTTGTGTTCGATGCGAGTGTTTGTCCTGCGACAATCGTCAAACTCATGTCTGTCACGACATTGTTCTTGTAGGCGGTGAGTTTCACGGAATTCCCCACTGGGATGGCGGTACCTGACTGAAATGTCGCCGAAAACAAAACCATGTTTTGCGTGACGGGGATACCAAACGTCGACGTCGGTAAATCTCCTTGTTTCACAAACCCAGGAACCAGATAATAGGTAGTTCCATTCGTGAAGTTCCCCGTGGTTCCAAAATGCGTCACTGCCCCCTCTGTCGTCACACTGAATCCATTTCCATTCGCCGAGTTGTTTTTCAAGTCCACAGACCCAAGCAGAATTTCTCCTGCGGTTCTGTTGATGTCGTAATTCGTCGGTTGCGTAGCATGGTCGCCTCCTCGGATTGTCGAATGTTTCAACGAGGCATAGGCGCCTGCGTTGGTCGTTTCCACTCCAATGATGTTGCTTCCCGTGCCCCGAATGTTGAGATTGGTGTCCCGAATTCCAAACCAATTGGATCCAGTTACGTAGAGTCCACGAACAATTCCCGAGCTGGATGCGTCAACACTCACAGTACACCCACGGGTCGCATCTGATGCACTGTAGCTCGTCGCAGAACTTCCTGCGGAGAGCATTCCAACGATCGTATTGGATCCCGTTCCACTGGAGGTGACGTTGACGACTGCCGTTCGGAGCTTTGCCGTCAGGGGAGTCCCAGAGGGCCAGTCGACTCCAGTCAAGGTCACATTCGACGACGAGGTAAGCGTCAACGTAACATCTTCCACACGACAGTTGGACGCCATGGTCAGCAAAGTCGTGTTGGAGGTCGTGTTTAGTTGCTGGATGGTGACTGTCTGAGTGTTTGCCCCCCGAAGTGCAACACCGGCGGGCATTGTAATCTTCTCGGCGTACGTTCCAGATCGTACTGACACGGTCTGCCCCGATGAGACATTGCTCAGGGCTGAATTGATCGTCAAAAAAGGATATCGCGTTGGATCAGAGGCTGCAAGGGTGTTGTTGCCATAGGACGCATCGACAAACACCATGTTTCCGACTTGGGGACTTCCACCCGTTGGTCCCGTTGCACCCGTGGCGGATGCAATTCCTGGAATCCCCTGGGGTCCCGTTGGTCCTACAGGGCCAACTTGAACTGAGGCGACTCGTCCAACGCCTGGAATGTATCGGTACAGTGGGGGTCCTGAAAGTGGAGGAACAACAGACATTAGTTCTTACTAGAGGGGGCGACGAACTTTTTTTGACTTCAAACTGAATCACGTGATCACTTCGGACGCAGATTGTGTGCCTTGTACGCAATGTCGTCTCCCAACTTCATTTTGAGCGTCGGACTAAAGAGCCTGCGATCCGACACCGCCGTCGTTGCATTCCAGATTTTGATAATATGAAACTGACCTTTGGGCGAGACCGTGACGCCCACAATCGAATCATTGTGCTTTGTGAGGAGGGATTCCGCCATACAATGCACCATGCAATCCACGAAGACGGTATGTGTCTCGGATGCATCCACCTTTTTCGACCACGCCCCTCCCTTTTCATTCTCGGGAACATCCCACAAGGGACGAATCCCTTGCCGCATGAAGAAGAACATTCCAGCGTTCCACGCTTCTGACGAGATAGCTTCAACGATGGTCCAGAACGAGTCCACATCGTTGACCTCTGCGATCTTGATATACGACTCCAATGAATAATCGGCACTTGTGGGATCGTGATACCACAAGACCCATTTCGATGGAAGCTCCATGCTGTGTTCTTATGTTTCCATGTGAAAGTTCCGTTTTCATCGGAACGAAAACGTATACAATAATGGTAGAGATGTCCACACCAATGGACGTCGCAACCATCTATGCTGCACGCGCCACTCCCCGCAAGGAGTTGGACTCTGCGATTGCCGATTTGATTTCTCGGCTCAAGATCTCGTTTAAGCCTCCCTTTCGACGCCCATTTCAGGCGCCTCGTCGTCGCCAGGATCGAGAGGAACCCACAAACTGGCGGGAGAATGTTCTGATTGATGTTGTTCGCAAAGTCCGTGAGAAGGACGATGCAGATTACGATGAAGTCAATGCAATGATCAACAAGCTCTCCAAGGACAATTATGGACGCCTTCGCGATTCGGTATTGGAGAAGCTCGCAAAGCGAGACGAGATGTTCCGCCTGCGTGTGACGACATTGCTGTTTGATCGTGGACTTCATCAGATCTTCTTTGCACCCCTGTTGGCGGAACTGTATTCCGACATAATCAAGGCGTACGCAGATGCCCGTAGTGACCTTGCGACGCAGATTACGATGGTCGACACCTTGTACGAAATGAACAACGTGACGGTGATCCCAACGTCGTCCGATTCGGGATATGACGCCGCCGTCATTGCGTGGACCAAGCAAAAGGAGGCCAAGCGAGGGTTTGCAGTCTATCTCGCAGAACTGTATTCGAGAGAGCTTGTTGCCGAAGACACGATGAAGACCATTGTGACGACGATTGTGGATGATCTGGCGGAGACGGCCCGGTTGTCCAAGACACCCCCTCACGAGGAACACGTGGATGCCCTCGTGCGATTTCTGTTTGCCGTCGCCGCCAAGGTGAATGTTCGAGACTCGATTCAGGCCTTGCTTACGGTTTCGCGCACAGAGACACCGAGTCTCACAATGAAAAGCCGATTCAAGCTCCAGGACTGTTTGGCGTTAAAATAACGCAGAAAGACGCTGGAGTCAAAACAAATGACTCAGGTTCCCAGCGCAACTGTCATGGCCCAGGCCGCCAAGGTGGCGATCGAACAGGATCGTCCCATCTACCTCGACTATTACAACGACAGTGTCGAGAAGAAGTGCTGCATCGGTGTGCAGGGGTCCACCAAGTGCCTCGTGAAGTCGGACACGGAGTACACGTCGCCGATCGCTAGCATCATGCGAATCAAGGAGGAGAAGGTCTTTTTAATCATGACGGAGAACTCCCTGTACATCGTGTCGGCGGACATTCCCGTCAAGCGCATCGTCGGATCGGGAGATGCCCCTGCTTCGTAATTTACATCTGACGCTCTACCCACAACAATGAACTTTCCCCCTCCGCATCGTGTTTTGTATGAACGATTGAATGATCGGGAGACAGAGCACTACTGGACCTCCTACAAAGCCGCGCATTCGCATGAAGCCGACTTTGATGAAGTGGATGCGGCTGTGATGAATGGAATGGACGATTTCGCCAAATGGTTCACGCAATGGATGTCGTTTGCACCCAGTCGCCCCTCGGTTCGGATTCGAGTGCTCATGGTGTGGCATGCGCACTTTTTGAGTTTGGCCTGTCAGCAGATGTTGCGAAGGTCTCTCGAGCAACGAAGCTTTCGCTGTCGAGTCTGGTTTCACATTGAGAACCCAACCTGCAGCCTGCAATCATCAGTCGTTGCATTGTGAGTGTGATGCCGACGTATTATCACGAACCGAATGTGGTTGGAGATGGACTCGACATTCGGTTGTGGGACGATCCACGGACGCTTGAAATCGACTTTGAGCGAAGCACCCCCTCCTAAACAATGCGAGTCTTTACAGATGGGGCATGTACATCCAACGGACGTCCGGGAGCCAAGGCAGGGTTTGCGGTTTGGTTTCCAGAACACCCAGATCTCTCGTGCGCACATCGAGTTCCCGACGATCAGTCTCAGACCAATCAACGAGCCGAGCTGTCGGCAATTCATCGTGCCGTCACAATTCTGGATTCAGGAGGATACTATGACGAGGACATCGTGGTCTACACAGATTCCAAATACTCCATCGATTGCTTGACCAATTGGCTGCCGGGCTGGGTTGCACGGGGATGGAAGACGGCGGATGGAAAGGATGTTCTCCATCAGGATCTCATCAAGGATACGAGCAGTCGTTTGGCCAAGTTCAAGAGCTATCGATTTGTGCACGTAAAGGCTCATACTGGAGGAGCTGATGAACTCTCCCGTCACAACGACCGAGTGGATCGAATGGCTCGGGGAACTCTTGATGAGACTGTCCGTGTTGTGGAGCCTCCTGTTGTGGACGAGTTGTACGACGGATGCCCACTCCGAATCCTGGGACCTCCAGTGGCCCAATCGGAAGTGATTCATTGGATTCGCGAGAATCTCGGCACACTGGACCGGGCAGTTGTCGACAAGTATCTTCTCAAGGCGTTTGCCGAGTTGTGCAAGGGTCGAGAGGTGACGCTTGCAAAACAGACAATTGCTCGTACGCCAATGTTGCGTGCGGAACGGTCTCATTTACAAATAGATCGTGTGGTAATAGAAAAGATCGATGACTGATATCATTGTGTATTACTTTTGGTCTCCGACGTGCGGGCCGTGTGCGACAATTAAGCCGTCCATTCAGCAGCTCAAGGAAGAGTTTGAGGAGAGCATTCCGATCCAGAACTGGGTGGCTGTGAACACACACGCAGACACGAATGGGTATGTGTCCAAGTTTCAGGTCTCGGTTGTTCCCACCCTTGTGGTGACCAAGGGTGGACAGGAGGTTGGTCGTCATTCGGGATCGCAGATTGCGATGTACTACACGCTTATACGGAAGGCGTTACGGTCGTAGAGGGTGCGCTTGTTGTCGCAGGAGCCGTGTTTGCAGAACAGTTCTCCGGGACAGCGGGGGTTCCCGTTCCCATGCTCTGGGCCGCCATCTCTGCAAACGCCTTGCGGGATTCCTGGGAACTCAGGTCGGGATAGCACTGCCCATTCGCCAGGCAGATGTACTCGTTGCCGGCAGAATCGGTGTACTTTCCATTTGGACCGACCTTCAGGTCCTCTGCCCGCTTGCGGGGGAAGGGAGAAATCGCGGACGACGGTAGGCTTCCCGGGTAGTAGGTCTGCACAATTCCATAGGAGGTTCCACCGTAGAGGAGGCCTTCTGCAAGGGCCGCCAGTGCTGCCTTCCAACCCGAAAACCCGTAATCCGTTCCTCCGCAATCTCCAATCGAAAAGGCCTGTGCACCAAACAGCACAACGAACAACGTGATCGTGGCTGCGGAATTCACCCATCCACGATTCATGATGAGGTCAAACATGTAGTAGGAGAAGATTGAGGCGGTAATCACCAACGTCTGGGGAGCATAGGGACTTCCGATCTTCTCAAACCCTTGCAGAGCGCACCCCGTGTACTCGTTAAAGAACTTTCCACCTCCAAACTGACGTCCAATCACAGTGGCACGACGCGGGGGTGCTGCTGCTGGTGCCGCTGCTGGTGCCGCTGGAGTGGACGAAATCAGGGTCTGCAGTTTGGTGAATCCATCTGTGATTCCCGTCCAGAAATACTGCATGAGTGCATTGAGCCCAATGCTCACGATTCCGATTATGCTCGAAACCGAATAGACACCTTGGTAGGTAAACATGTCCGCCAACACTCCGAAGAGAAGAAGGACGTGGGGGATGTAGGTGAGTGTGTCCTTTATGATCGTAAAGGTACCACCCTTCGGAAGTCCTGGCGCTGCAGGAACACCTTGTTTCGCAAAGTACCACGTGGCCGGAATCGTCACCGCAATGGTAGCAATAATTGCGACGAGGTTCGTCCACCACGGTGTCTGAGGTTCGTTGGAGTCTGCCATATTGTTTAACTCCAACACTTGTTTTGTCTAGTATCAACAATGGGCGCAGGAGCAAGTACATACAAATTCCCAACCATCATCACACGAGATCCCCTGCCTTCTGGAGGAGCCTTCGTGGATGGAATTAGCAAGGGTGGGAAAACTCAGGCATGCGGGAATTGTGCAAATCCAAACGACAAGAACACGTGTCGTCCGTGTCGATTGGTGGTTCCCCAAGGAATCTCTGCATCGGGAGCCAAACTGTACCGAGAATTCGGGACAATCTCGATGAAAGAATGCACCAAATTTTCGGAGGACTCTGCGAAAGTGAATGCACAAGAAATGGCGTTTGATGAATTCAAATCCAATCTCATTGACGGAAAGTACTACGAACGGCAAGAGAATGGGTTTTGTTCTCAACTTGTGGTTGACTCTGCAGACATGGCGAACGTGCGAGATATGAATGGAATTCCGAGGGACAAGATCCGACGCCCGAAGATTCGGAAACTGACCGTGGATGGCGGGTTCTCGTCCATCACAAAGTTGTACATCAAGCCATCCATTCCGTTCAAATACAGTTTCAATGGAGAGTCCATCGATGTGACTGTGATGACTCTGTTTCACCCTTGTCCTCTTCGCGTGGAGAACGTCCAGTACGACGCCGTATTGACCCTTGGGGATGTCGGAGACCGTGCAACAAAAACGGTGATGTTGATTCCACTGCAGGGCTCCATTGCTCCAGGGTCTTCTGGAACGTTCTTTTCTCGGATTGTGTCGTACATGCCAGGGATTCTGCGTCCCAATCCTGCCACTGGACTCTATGAATCCATCGATGCACCCACTGGACGAGACTGGAACCTCAGTATGGTGTTCCCTGGAACTCCAAGTGGAGGCGAAACACTCGTCAAGTCGGGGTATTATGCGTGGTATGGAACGCCCCCTCTGGAAGAGTACGTGAAAAACCAGGTGACTCGTCCAGCTCCATGGGCCGACACAATCGAGTACGGATGGAGACCTCGGACTGGAGAGACAACCCGGTTCATCATGCTCGCAAAACCAATTTCAATCAGTACGTTCGATCTGCAGACCATCAAGATGCTCCCTGCGACGCCTGCAGAGGATGCCATGCCGTTTGTGTATCTAGATTCCGTCGTGTACAATCCCGCCACTGAATGCCCGGACGTCCCAGTTGCCTCCTCCTCCTCTTCGACGGTTCGGGAAGGAATGGAAAATCAGGCCGCGTGCGATCCCTTTGCACAGATTCAGCCCACTCCACGATTGACTCCTTCGAAACTCATGACGATTCTGGGAGGATTCGCAGCCGCAATTGCGATCTTTGTGGGTGTGTATTTTGCATTGAAGTATGCGACCGACAACAAGTGGGGACTCAAGCTGAAATCCTGGGGCAATCAGTTTGGAAAGGCGATTGCGTCGTCGAGTCCAGGCGGTCTTGCGCCAGGCCCTGCTCCCGCACCCGCACCAGCACCAGGACCTGCGCCTGCACCTGCACCAGCTCCCGCACCAGCTCCCGCACCAGCTCCCGCACCAGCTCCCGCACCTGCGCCTGCGCCTGCGCCAGCTCCCGCCCTGACTCGAGAGCAGGAACAGATTGCGATGCAAGAGAACCCCATGCGCAACCGTCAGCAGAGAGAGGCCGCTGGAACTGGACTGTTTACGCCCGAACAACTGCAAGCCGCAGAGGCCGCTGAACCATCCACTGCTGATCTGAACCGCAGAGACACCTTGCGCAAGAAAATCGCTGATCTCGAGAAACAGCTTGAACGTCAGACGAAGATTTGGAACTATTCAAAGCAGGCAGTGTTTGACCAACGCACTGGACTCGAGGCAGAGGTTGCGACTATCGGTACATATCAGGGCCCAGAAAAAGCCGCCGCAAAGAAAAAGGAACTTGAAGATCAACTTGCGAAATCAGAGGAGGAGGTGAAGACAGCCAAGTCGTGGATGGATGAAGTTGCCCAAGCACTGAAGAAGGCCAAGGCAGAGCTTGCGAAACTCGAATCGGGAGTTCAGGCACAGCGCAGGAGCACTCTTGCACAATACGCTGCTCCCCGGTCTCGAACCACCTCGGTTGGTAGTCGGTCACGGGCGAGTTCTGTTGATGCCGCAGCCGCAGCCGAGGATACACGGGAAACCCAGAGAGCTGCTGAACAAACCCAGATTCAAGAAGAGGCCGAAAAGCGCAAGGCCGAGTTGAGGAAGATTCGTGCGAACCTTGACGCTATGAAAAAGAAGAAGGGGACTGTGAAACTCTCCGACCTTCGAAAGGAAGAAAGACAGATTAAAGCCGCAGAAACCACCGCACAGCAACAAGAGCGATTCGCAAAGGAATCCGCAGAGCGTGCCAAGGCCTTCGGTCCTGGCGGACCCAGTGCAAGCGTTCGAGAAACGCTTCGGGATCTGGAAGCCCGTGCTGCAGAGACCCGTGAGGAAGCCGAAGCTCGCAAGGAAAAAGTAGCGCAATCTCTTCGCGAGGCACAAGCCGTCGCCAATCTCACACGCAAACAATACAATGCCGCAACACAACGTCGGAACATCTATACAGGAAAGGGCAAGACACGTAGACGTCGTCAGTAGTGGTCGTGACGATGCGACACCGAATACAACTCTCCATTAAACTCCTCAATCTCTCGATCCGCAGCCTCTCCGGCTGCCTGGTATTTTTGTGCAAGCTCCGCAGTCGTTAGCTCTCGCTTGGGCTTGCGTACTTTTTGCTGAACAGATGTCCAGCCATCATCCTCCTCAGACGGCGGAGGAGCCGATGTATCGTACTCCTCACGCTCAAAGTTGGCGTGGACATCAAACTCCTCTGTGAGGTCACGCATGAAGTTTCGAACTGTATTCTGTACAGTATCGGTTCGAACGCTTCCAAGAATATACACACCATTGAACTCATTGCGGGCTCGATTGGCTTGGTCCTTCTCGTACTGATCACGAATCCTCTGCTGCTCCTCTGCTGCCGCCATTGCGTTGACGGTCTTGGAGAACGACGTCTCAAACTCAGGGGACACCTTCTTGGGTGCATTGGGAACCAGGCGAGGGAAGTTGGCCTCCGTCTTCTTCAACGGGGTTTCCGGGGGAGGAAGAGCAGGGCGAGGGCGTCCATACTGGGGACGGCCACCGCGATATGCATTGCGCTGAGGGACAGTTTGCCACTCGGAACTCATTTTGTCTGGGAATACCAATTTCCCCTACACTTCACGGATCCGTTTTTGGGAGCCAGAGAAAACGGACGGCTTTCACAGCAGACACTCACCAGTACCATGGTCGTCGCAACATCGATTGCAGTTGACGGGTCTTTGAGTGACCTTTCCATTCCAGCGCGCACAGCAGACGTTCTGGAGTGGCTGCGCAAGAAACTCAAACAGCCCACCCTTCAGTTTCAGGGGAAACTTGTGCATGACGAGAAATCGTATTCGGTCTTTGCGAGTCCGACCGAGGATGAAGATGAGTCCACCAACCAACATATGCTGCCGCCTCCCTTTGCAGAGGATTCGTTCCAGGGACCGATTGTTCTTCTGAAATCGAAGGGAGACAACGCAGATGAGTACGACAAGCCTGCGACAATGTATGGGGATCTCCCGTTTGCAGAGTACGAAGAGTACTACGCATCGGTTTCCTTCGAGAGTCCAGACGATGAGGAACTCCCAGAGGATGGAGAGGAGGAAGACCACGGTGCGGACGATGAAGACGAGGAAGAGGAAGAGGAAGAGGAAGTCCACCGTGATGCTCCTGTGGCGCACACCATTCATGCGTCCAACGTCTTTGTTGAGCATCCTCTGCGAACACTGGTGGCCACTCGGTTTGGATCCGACGAGGTGGAACATGCAATTCTGGATCGGTGTGTTCGGGATGCGCAAGCCTGGCTCATCGACATTGATTGGGACACCTTGGCGTTTCGTGAAATGTACCGCTCTCGAGCCATGACGCTGTATCCCCATCGCCACCTCATTGCGACAATGGGAATTTCCGGATTCGTCAACTCGACTCCTGTTGACCAAGAGCCCAACAAGTGGCGGGACATCCTGCAGAAGGTTCTGGAAAAGGACAAGGCCAAGTACTCCAAGAAGGTCACTGCCAACATCGAAATGTTCTGCCGCTCCTGCAAGCGCAAGACCAAGTGCGATTACTACCAGGTGCAGACTCGTTCTGCGGATGAGCCTATGACGACGTTTGTGACGTGCTTGGAATGCGACACCAAGTGGAAGTATTAAAATCGCATCAAGAAGCAATGAGGTTGAAGGTATTGGACAAACTTGGGATTCCCTACGATCCAGCCCGCGTGGAGATTCTCATTGATGGACTCCGGCGCCGTCCAGGGTTCACGAAGAAGTTGGAGGCCTACAAGAACCAGAAAGGAGGTGCCGCTCCCGTGGACATTTCCAAGATGAGCTTGTCGGACATTCCGATTCCCAAACGCAAGATGCCTGGCGATTTCTTGGGGCAAGAAGCACGGTGGTTTGTGGATGTGATTGGGAGCCCCTATGCACAGGTGTTTGTTCGCATTCTGTTTACATTTTTGTTCTTTTTGAGCTACGTCGAAGCCATCCCGATGGTTGGTGCCCTCATCTCGGCAGCCCTGGACATCTTCTTGGCGGGCGGACGCATTCTCATCAAGACCGTTCAGAAGATTCTGCCGTTGTCGTTTGGATTGGCGCCTATCCCGTATGCAAGCATGCTCGGAGTCATTGCAGCGACGGTGTTCGGTATGATCGTGTGGCCTTTGTTGGCGATTGTCTCGTTCAGTCGCCAGGACTTCACCTCTGCGATCGAGTCGTTTGTCCGCGCCATTCCTCCTCCTCTGGGTGATTCTCTAGCAGATGCGTTCTTGGACGCCAATCGGACGGTGTACAAACTCAATGAACGTCGCAAGGAAGCCGTCCAGCAGATTCTGGATGGGTTGAAGTCGATTCAGGACATGGGAACTCAACTGGGGGCACAGATTCAGAATGGAACCAAGGTCTTGACGGATCAGCTTCAGAAGGTGAAGGACATTGTCCCGACGCCAGCGCTGCCTGCTCTGACGCCTGCTCCGGCTCCGGCACCCGCCCCAGCCCCAACACCCACTCCTGCTCCGACACCAGTCCCAGTCCCAACACCCGCACCAGCTCCGGCGCCTACGGCACCCACTCCGACTCCGACACCTGCTCCAGCCCCAGCCCCAGCACCCACTCCGGC
>JACCDX010409229.1_pt1 | contig 11884 bp, 30 predicted proteins | sample 7449681 | NCBI WGS metagenome assembly JACCDX01 (sample SAMN15323450, study PRJNA562643) | freshwater metagenome | isolation source: river surface water | place: USA:Blue River Watershed | collected 2017-08-18 | reverse complement strand
TTTAGAAACCCTGCGTGTGGCTGCAGGCGACTCAACATTCCAAGTCAAACTATTTGAAGGCGGTGTTGAGAAAATGCGTATTCCAAAGTTTGGCCCAATCGCCACAGATCCGTTAGGTCGTATGTGGATTGATTGGAGTCAAGAAAGTCGCAGCTTTAGTCTTACTGATTTACCAAAAGATTTTATGGGTGCTATTGTTATAGTAGGACCCACTGCCGCAGGTATTAGTAACCCAGTGCCAACTAGTAAAGGTGCAGTATCCCCTCACGAAGTTCAAGCAGCAGTTATAGGTACTATGGTTAACGGTGTAGTAATCCAACGACCAGATTGGGCCGATGGAGCGGAAGTACTAGTAATCCTAGTACTAGGTTTGATTATTATTTTTATGTCGAGGTGGACTTATGTTGGAATCGCTACAACTGTTGTTGGGATCGCTGCCTGTGTTGGTGCTTCTTATTGGGGTTATGTTAACGGAGCCATCTTGGGAGACGCGACGGCAAGCACGTTTGGCCTTATTCTCGTGGCTCTGCATACTTATGGCGTTAAGTTTGTAAGCGAGTTCTTACAGAAGCAGGCAATTAAGAAACAATTTGCTGGATACTGTTCTAAAGAAGTAGTAGAGATGCTACAAAAAGATCCAGACTTAATTAAGCGTGGTGTACGCAAAGATGTGTCAGTTATGTTCTCAGACCTACGTGGCTTTACGCCCATCGGTGAACACTATGGCGATGACGTCGGCGGACTAGGCAAGTACATGAACGGTTACATGGATGCTATTAGTCGTCCTATATTAGATAACAAGGGAATGGTTATTAAGTATGTAGGCGATGCAAGTATGCACATACACGGTGCTCCTATTGAAGATCCTAATCACGCACACACAATGATCAAAGTTGGTCTTGAAATGTTAGACGCTGTTGATCGTTACACCAAAGAAATGGAAGCACAAGGTTTACCTCCTGCGGCAATGGGTTGGGGCGTAAACTCGGGTATTGGCTTTATTGGCGAGATGGGCTCAACCGACAGACATAGCTATGACATCTTAGGTGACAAGGTTTCAACGGCCGCACGTTTAGAAGCACGTTGTAAAGCCTACGGTGTGCTAAACATTGTGGGTGCAGAAACGTACAATAGAACCAAAGATGATTTCTTCTATTTGATGCTGGACAACTTACAGCCCAAGGGGAAATCAGTAGCAGATTTAATTTACACAGTTCTACGCACAAATGGTGCTGACTATTCTAAAGATAAAGAACAACACGATGCAATGCATGCCTTGTACAAAGCTAAAAAGTTTGACGAAGCAGCAGCAATGTGTAAAACTTTAAAAGGTCTATTTGGCGGACAAATGGACAAGTATTATAAGATATGGATTGAACGTTGCGAGTTCATGAAACAGCAAGACTTACCGGAGAACTGGAATGGTGAATTTATTGCACACGAAAAATAATTTCATTGAAGAATCAATGAATTTATACGTTTGGTTTTGGTTACAAGGTTGGTTCATGCCTTACTACGTCATCGGTAAACAAGACGAATGGAAAGATTGGATTGGTTCCAGCACCAACGGCTGGAAACACTTTAGTATCTGTAGACCTTAACCTTCTCCGCTGGCAGCAGCTTTATCGTCCTCAGATTTTTCTTCTTTCTTCTTTGCAGGAGTTTTAGAATCTGTGTCTTGGATAGCTTTCTTAAATTTCTTTTCAGCTTCACTGTCGACTTTAACAGCTTCCATTACACGCTCAGATTCAATAATTTTACCACGTAGGTGTAGAACTGTGTTAACCTTTTGATTTAAACGAATCAAGTCGTTATCTAACATACGGATACGATCAATAAGAGCCACTAAAACTGTATTAGCTTCTGAGATAACAGGTTTAACTTCTTTGGTGCTCCATTCCCATACATACTTAATAATGTAGCCCATGCCCACTGACATTACTATTGGGAATCCGTACTTGTTAATTAATTCTACTATGTCCATGACTTTTCCTTGTTAACCTACTAATGGTCTAAATGTTTGAACTACGGGCTCCCATGCCCATTCGTATCCTACTATTAAACCTACTACAAATCCGATAGCTATGCCTACTGCTAATGTTTTATACAAATCTTTGTCAGTCCAAATAGGCTGATCTTTCAAATACTGTTTCATTTGCGGGCTTAGACTATCCCACCACTGTTGGTACTTACTCACGTTCTGTGATTCCTTTAACAATAAACTTCTCAAGTTCTTCAACTTTGACTAACATCTGTCTACCGTTAACATTGACAAATTTAAAATAATCGCCACCCTTCCAACCTAACCTGTCTGTATTTAATTCCTGATCTAACAGAATTCCCCAAGGATTTAAATCCCAGTCATAATCAAAGTGTTTCACAATCAGTCCCTTCTAGCATCGTTCTTGCCGTCTGCACGAGCAATACGATCAACGTCTGGTTTTAACCCAAGGGCGTTAGATACAATAGTGTCAATACGAACCACATCGTGATTCATAGTTTTAACACGATTGTCCAAAGCAATGATGATTCCTTTCATACCATTAATGCTGCCCAAAACGCCTTGTAATAGTAGTTTAATGGTAAGGTAGACGAAGTATCCACCTGCTAGTGCTACAGCAATTGGAAAGCCCAAATCGCCTATAAGTTTAAAAATGTCGCCCATTTTTCGCTCCCGGGTTATATACGTGTATTTAGTACGGTTGACAATTGTTTTGTTTGGCTGTATAATATACGCATATAACTGAAAAAATCTCATGAAAATTAAACTAGTTTCAGACCTGCATTTAGAGTTTTCGGATATTAATATCCAAAATACTCACGGGCACGATGTATTGATTTTGTCTGGCGACATTATGGTTGCCAGCAAAGTTCTGTTGCCTAACAGTGAATATGGCATTCGCTTTCGTGATTTTCTAAAGCGTGTGAGCTTTCAGTTTCCTCACGTTGTCTACGTTGCAGGTAATCACGAGTTCTACAATGATGGCAAATTTTTTGCAGGCATTGAACAACTGCGTGAAGCCTGTGCTGTTCACGACAATGTCTACTTCTTAGAGCGTGACTGCAAGCAGATTGACGATATCTTGTTTGTAGGCGGAACCTTGTGGACTGACATGAACAAGTTTGATCCGCTAACACTACATGCCGTTCGCGACATGATGAACGACTATCGTGCCACTGTCAACGACTATGCTGGTTACCGCAAGTTGAAGCCTGCAGATACTGTTGAGCGTCACAAATTAACTCGTGATTATATTTCTTTGATTGCAGACGAAAACAAGGACAAGAAAATTGTTGTATGTACACATCATAGTCCTAGCTTTCAAAGCTGTCATCCGCAATATGCACATGACAAGATTATGAATGGTGCTTACCACAGTGATCTGTCAGAGTTGATTCTTGATCGTCCGCAGATTAAACTATGGACGCATGGACATACTCATCATCCTTTTGATTATATGATTGGCGAATGCCGTGTTGTTTGTAACCCTAGAGGATACGACGGTTATGAAGACACTGGCTGGGACGAAGATAAAATCATCGAAGTATGATTACTGTATATCTCAACGACGAGGGTGTGCCTTATGATGAAGCCGAGGCATACTTTCGTAACATTGCAGAGTGGGCTAAAAATCAATGCCCTTCTTTTGCAGGATACGATATGCAAGATGTTAGCGATGTTTCATTAGCAAATGATTTTGTAACTGTATATTTGTTCAACGATAAGAAAGACGCAGAATGGTTCACACTGAAATGGAAATGAGCAAAGAAGATTTCATCAAGGCCTTAAAAGGTGTTCAGTACATTGTAATCAATAAATGCTATGGTGGATTTGGCCTAAGCGACCGTGCTATTGTTGAATATAAAAAGATGGCCGGAATTACTGATCCGGATTGGTATGACCGTGACGTTGCTCGCGACGATCCTTATCTAGTAAAGATTGTTAAAGATATGGGCATGGCTGCTAACGGAAGCCACGCTAATCTTTCAATTGTAGAAATTCCTGGCGATGTTGAATGGCAAATTGAAGAATACGACGGCAACGAGTGGGTAGCCGAAAAGCATAGGACTTGGTCGTGAAAGCATTAGTTCTAACAGAAGCAGAGTGGAAAACAATTCGAGGAGAGATCGACAAAAACCATCCTCGAAGTGTTACTATGGTTCGTTGGAAGATGCGTGAAGTGCTAGGTTTCACTCCTAGAGAACATGAAGAATGGGTAGTGTTTGATCGTACAGGTATTCGAGAGCGCAGGACATTAAAGAAAACTGTGCATTTAGATTTCTACAACGAACCAAAAAGAACAATGTTTTTATTAAAGTACGGAGACTGGATTGGACACAAGGCATCAAATAGCTAATCTCAGAGAGCTAATGGCTACTCGAGCTCGAGCTACCTTTCCCTATCGCATAAACTTTCTTAACATAAGAACGGGCAATGTTAAACTTATGAATGAATGGTGCGAAGAAAAATGCCAAGGACTGTGGCGCAGTGAAGCATACCATGCTCTGTACTGGCAGTTTGAAAATGAAAAAGATGCTACAATGTTTATGTTGCGTTGGGGTCAAGCGGACGGAAATCTTTTAAAATGAATACTATAAAGTTTCCTAAGTTACATAAAGTAGTATATACTAACACTACAGACAATCTATTGGCAATGCAACAGCGTAGTTATAAAGATCATTTGGTAGACAAGTGGCTTGAAGAAAATTGTCAACGTCCTTATTACCATAATCCAGGATGGACAAAAGAAAAGTTCATTGAATTTGAATGTAGCAAGGAAGCATTAATGTTTGCACTGAGGTGGTCGAAATGAAGATTGAACGTACTAGCTATCCGGGTTGGGTGGGTCATCCTACTTATCTTGTTCGAACATTTGCAGACTGGCAGGAAATCTGTATGTGGATGTACAAGAATAAAGTAGAACACTTTCTTCTAAGTTCCGGCAGCGGCGGATACACATTTCAAGTTAGAGATAAGAAAGAATGGTTTGCTCTAAAATGGGGTTAACAGCAGTAAAAGGTGGTTGGGTTCGTATGCGTAAGACAGTAGTGAATCATTGGCGTTTTGAGGACGGTAAGACTTGTCCTAATCCTGGCGGTCGATGGGCGTTAGAGTTACCTCCTCGCGGATGGTACTGCTGGGTCTATCCCGAAGACGATCGTGAATTTGAACAGTGGATGACTAGGCATTGCCCTACAGCAGAATGCATACATCGTTTCAATTCTGGTAATCCTATGTACACTGTTTATATTAAAAACGACACTGAAGCTATGCTGTTTAACCTAAAGTGGATGTGATATGTACCAATGGCAACTAGACCTGTTAGAGAAAATGCAAGGCAAACAAGCCAGCGAACTGATCATATCGATGTCAGGCCGGCGAGTAGGCAAGAGTGCCTTTTCTGCTCAGGCCCTTCGGCGCATTATGGAAGATATCTATAATCGTCCTGTGGAAGATCTAATCTTAGGAGAGTCGCCTATACACGGTGCTCGCTATTATACAGTACAGCCTCAAGGCGGTAGCTGGCCGGATATGGAAGCCTGGTGTATTGCTACATTTGGCGAACCTGGAGATATGTGGGAAAGCAGTGATTGGGTGTGGCCCGAGACTGCTCGATGGATGCAGAACAATCGTAAGTTCTGGTTTCGTAACGAAGCAGACAGAACTTTGTTTATAATGAAATGGCGATGAAAAAACGTACATTAGTAAGAAAAGTTATTATTCGAGAGTACGACTTTCGAAAGGTTAAGGACGAAGCTACCAATACTTACTACGACGGAGTGGCTCTATACGATCGTGTTAGTTTCACGCCGTTAAATCAAGATGCTCTTGAAAAACTTAGAATGATTGACATTCTCAAGGGCAAGACTCATACACCTTTATTAGAAGCAAAGTACGATTTAAAATTTCCCGCCGCATTACTGTGGGAACTAAAAGACTATTTGTATAGCAGTCAATATTGTAACTGGATGGTTACCACAGACGAAGACGGTTATATGTGTGTACAGTCTCGAAAGAACACTCCCAAGACTAGACTAGGTTGGGCTGTATTTGAAAAAGACTATAGCAGTAGAATATGAAAAAGTACTCAAGAAAAAATCCTAGAAGTGTTAGAGGCGCAGAAAAGCGAGGCTGGACTGTGCTTAGGCCTAAGAACGATGCTAAACACGTCAGTTGGGTAGGACTAATGATTTGGAGTGACCGGATGCTAAAAGGCCACTATGTTCAAGATTTTCAAACTCATAGATTCGCATTTGAACGTCCGGAAGATGCTAGTCATTTTGCAATGAAATGGTGCCTATGAGCCTAGAAGATAAAATTTCAGATAATCTAGCCAAACTGATGGCCCAGGAGATTGACTTTGAAATCTTAGCTGATGCGCTGGTTGCCTGCGGCTGGACTAAGGTTGTTCTAGAACGTGGAGCACTACCCTGCACAGGGCCTGAACTACACGAATGGCGCGAGCGTAATCTTACAGGGCGCTGGAAAGCTCATAATAGAATTTGGATATTTGAAAATTCTAAAGACGCTGTTATCTTTACTCTGAGGTGGAAATGAATCAAAAAGACCTAGACCGTATTTCTAAAGATTTAGATAATGTGTTTAAAGATATGGACAATGTCTTTAAGAAATTAGATGCTGATGTGGATAAGGTTTTTAAGCAGATGGACGATATTATAAAACGGGCCGAAAGTGTACCTAGAAAGATTCAACTTGGTCCTTGGCAAAAATGGTTTGCCTGGCGACCTGTGACAATCAAAGGTCGGCGAATTTGGTTGAAGTCTGTCTATCGTCGACGCATCAACACCTATGTTGATCACGACGATTGGGCTCGCTATGAGTACGGTGATATGTTTGATATTTTGAAGGACGAATAATGGAATACTTTTGGTCAGACGGCGGCAACAATCGTCCGGACTTTACCTATCGTTATACTATGAAAGAAGTGACCAGCGAAATGTATCGATGGTGCCAAAACTACCCTGCAAATGGTCCATTTGATCGATTCCATGTTATCCGTAACTATGGACAGCCCACAGACGCTGATAAAAAAGAAGTTCCGCTGATACAGTTTGAAAATAGAAAAGCTGCTTTTATGTTCAGTATTGCGTTTAGCGAATACATCTTAGAAGATAAAACTTATAATTTTGCCAAAGAATGGAAATAATACAGAGAATTTATGACGGCTGCAACTGCTACCCTTGGATGCAGGTCCGTGCTTGGTGGCCTATTAAGACTATCTCTGGAAAGTATGTTTGGGGTCGTAAGATCTACAAACGTAAATTTTGGGCAGTATGGGGCAACGGGTTTCATATGGAACCGGAAGTAGAATACGCTGAATTGTTTGAGATACTAAATTATGAAAATTATCGAACAGATTAAAGATTGGTATCTTACTTGGCGTACAGGCAAAGATAAACAACTTCGCGATTGGGAAAAGTGGCGAGACGAAACCATTGTTGTTAGAGCCAGCACGGTAGAAAATATGTTTATGAACTTTAAGCATATAATCGAAGTTGACCCCGATAAGATTTTTGACTTAGATGAGCCGTTTGGCTGGTATACTAAAGATGATTTTGATCAATATCTATACCCAACTAGAAAGTTAGGAGACAACACAGTTTGGAATTGGTGTCGTTGTACAAAGAATCAGTGGGACGGTAAACTGCACTTTGATGAAATAGGTGGCAGGGATCGTCTTTTTGTAGCAACCAATAACGATCAAGATGCTATTATGATAGCATTAAAATATGGAGGATAGTGTGTGGGAAAAGTTAAAGAAAGTATTGCCTGGCCTAATGCGCCGGATAGAACATCGCAGATTACTCAATATCTTGCAGACAAATACTTTGAGAATCACAAAGACAGAATCTACAGGCCCCCGATGAATAAGTATGTGCTAGTAGGGGATAGGGTGGAAGAAGTTCGAACTGTTACTGTACACGAGTTTTCAATGGGAGATGTAGAAGATCCTGATCTCTATGCTGCTCAACCATTGTACGATTGGGAACACAGTGAACAAGGACAATGGGTCATGCGGAATGCCTGCGATACTCCAACATGGCACAGAATGTCAGATCCAATGAGCTTTGGATATAGATACCAAATCCGTGCTAAATTAATGGGCCCGGCATTAACAGAATGGTTGCTCAAATATGGACAAAGATAGTCGCATATTCATGAGTGTAGCGCATAAGAAGATTGGTGCTACACTTATGGAGGACGAAAAATTAATGTCTATTTTGGAATCATACTTTGTAGTTAGACTGGACGACAACGACGACTTTTCGGATAAACTAACTTGGTGCATGGAACATTGCCAAAATAAATTTCGTGACATTCGAGAATCAACTTGTAGAGCATGGTACTTCCAAAACGAACACGATGCTAGTATGTTCGCTATGAAATGGGCCAGTTGACAAACTTAAGAATAGACAGTATAATATAAACATCATAAACAGATGGGGTAAATTATGCTGTACCAATTGGTCTTAATTACTAATTTGGGAGTCATCACTCCTTTGGTTACCTTCAACGATCAATCTGCTTGTCTAAAAGAACGAGCAATGATCACAAAGACTGCTCAGTATTCGGCAGAATGTCTGCCAACGCAGAGCCCCGAACAGCTCAAGGTTCAAATGCAAAGTCATATGAAAATGATGAACGAGCTGCTTCAAGAACTTCAAAAAAATCAAAAATGAAAATTGGATTTAGTTTTGGCCGTTGTATCCGCGACATTGTTAACGGAGACGTTAACTATGACGATGTTGCCTTTATTATTAGCGGAACTGCTCTTAGAGACGAAGATGCCGTCAAGTGGTGCTTGGACGAATACATGTATCGTTCCGATTATCTCTACGGTCTAGACAAAGACAAATGTACAGAAGTTGGAGTAAAATTGTTTAACGAGGGAAAAGTATTTCAACCTCGTCTACAAAACATTCGAGCATTTCATATTCCTGCAGATGCAGTATGGGCAGATATGTTTCCTACGGCTATGGCCGAAAATGAAGCTGCCAAACGTGCCTGGGACAATTACCGATTTATGATACATATGACTACACAGATTCCAGAAGATGTGGAAGAAAGTTGGAAAGGATAGATATGGTAAAAGAAGGAACAAGATGGAGTGCCGGTGACGGAAAAGAATTTATAGTTATTCATGTTATCCAAAGAGAAGGGCATACATGGATTCACTATAGAACTGACAAGGGCGCAGAGCTCAAAGAATACAGTTGCTACGAAGAAAGTTTTGTGTCACGTTTTAGACAGTTGCCAGAATGATTTATTTTAATTTTAACATCCGTAATCCTAAATGGTGGAATCGCTTTGAGAACATTAAATGTTGGACAGGCGCAACTCCATTTGAAAATAAGTTTTGGGAAGTTGAACTTACCAAAGATTCGGAATTGTTAAGATTTGAATTTGAATTTACAACACGGCAAGATCATGCAGGCCTGCGACTAGAGCTTGGCCTAGCAGGATATACATTAAGATTTAATCTTTACGATAATCGTCACTGGAACACAGATACTAACAGTTGGATGAAGCATGACTAAGACTGTATTCTATAAAAAAGTTGGGCGTCGTTATAAGCCTGTGTCAGAATACGACCAAGATCTTATGGATTCTTTTAGCAAAGGTACCCATATTGTTATGGTTTATCCAGGAGGTGCGAGCCGACGATACAATATTGATCCTGCCTATGCTCCGATGATTGCTGCTGGCCGTGTTGCCGAAGATGCAATCAGTAAAGTAATTATGGATAGGAGTGCTCTGCGTGTTCCGGAGAAGCATCAGCCTCTAACCGAAGAACAACAGGCTGCATGGAAACATCTAGCTTCAACATTTGGCCAAGAACGATTTGCCCTCGAATGGTGCAGTTACAGAGAAGCTGCTGAAGCCGGAGTTCAAGCAATGCAAAAAGAAGCTGAAAAGCTGTTACAGCATGACAGCGTTCGTAAGGCCTACGATCACTTTATGCTTATGTGCGAATTAGTAAAGGATCAAAAAAATGTCTGAAGCTCAAGCTATAGTACTTCTGTTGGCGCTGTTTGGAATCAAACACTTTGTTGTTGATTTTGTACTACAAAAGCCCTACCAATTCTTAAACAAAGGTACCTACGGGCATCCCGGAGGGCTTCTTCACGCAGGGCTACACGGTTTGGGTACTATTGCTACCCTTTGGATTTTTGCAGATCTGCCCTGGATTTTGATAATGACGGTTTTTGACGTAATTGTACATTACCACGTAGATTGGGCAAAAGTTAAGATCAACAAGCATTTTGGGTGGGCTGCAAACACTCACGAAGAATTTTGGTGGCTGCTGGGTTTTGATCAGCTACTGCACTGGCTTACCTATTGTGCAATTATCGGTTGGACAATTGGTGCTTTTTGATAAACAGATGCTATAATGTTATTTGAGATAAGTAAGAATAACTGATGGAGCATCGTGTGAAAAAATTAGAAGATTTTAACGCTGAGGATCGCATTGATCTTAAACTGCTAGAACACAGTACACACTTCATAAATGGCGAAATTAATGAAGATTCTGTGGGACCAGCGGTAAAGTGGCTAATTTACGAAAACCTCGATACTTCAAAAGAAAAAATTCTTACGTTATATATTAACTCCACAGGTGGAGATCTTTACCAAGCATTTGGCCTTATAGATATTATGCGAGCCAGTCCTCATGTTGTACGTTGTATAGGGATTGGTTCTGTTATGAGTGCTGCATTTTTAATTTTTGCTTCCGGCGATCAAGGTCAACGCTATGCTGCTAAGAATACTAGCTTCATGTGTCACCAATTCACCGAAAGCATGGATTCAAAATACCACGACCTGAAAGCTACCATGAAAGAAAATGACATTTGCAATGACAAGATGGTAGCAGTTCTTAAAGAAGCCACAGGACTTGCTCCTAGTGTAATCAAGAAAAAATTACTACCAGCTTCTGATGTATATCTTACAGCGCAAGAAGTTGTTGACCTCGGTGTAGCAGATCACATATTGGAATAATAAAATGAAAACAGATAACAAAGTAGTTGTACTAGGCGGAAAAGAAGAAGCCGAGGCAAAAAGAAAAAGAGACATGTTAGATGTTCTCGATCAAATGAGAATGATGATTCAACGAGGTGAAATCACAGAGTTCGTTGCTGCCAGTATTGACGAAGATGGTATCTGCCAGATACATGTCTGCGCCATGGATCTTCCGGGCAGTATTGGTCTGTTTGAGATTGGCAAGCATCTTTTGATCGCCGGAGAAGTCGGCGGCGCCGAGTTAGAATAAAAAGTTGCAAAAAAGCCACATAAAGTACCCATATTTTTGTTGACACATAAATAAAAAGACAATACAATTGTTTCAGTTGTTTAGAGAAGTTGCCTGCAAAGACCCTACAGTTTAGTCAGAATTAAACATAGGGGTTGACAACAGAACTAAATAAACGTACAATTAGATCATGCGTTAGAAATTCCAAGTAGGAAACAACTGTTGTAAAAATACAACAAAAAATATTTCCAAAAAGAGTTGACAACACATAAAAGAGATAGTACAATTAACACATGTTCGCAGCAATGGTGCTGTAAACAAAAAAGAATTTTAAGAGAAAGCAAATGAAAACGATCAGCTTACATAGACAATGTAAATCGATAGCCCAAGTGGGAGGCTTTATGCCCTCATATTGGCTGGCGATTGATAGTCTATCTAATGATCGCACACCAGAGATTTGCCAGGGGTCCCGGGAGGATCGTGTAGCATAAAAGCAACACAAACTTACCCAAAGGACCCCAGGACTAAAAACCCTGGGGTTTTTGTTTGTTAGAGGAGAACAATGGAATTTGATTTAGAAGATGATTATTATAAAGTTGAGCATAGTGACAATT
>JACCDX011223583.1_pt1 | contig 11885 bp, 5 predicted proteins | sample 7449681 | NCBI WGS metagenome assembly JACCDX01 (sample SAMN15323450, study PRJNA562643) | freshwater metagenome | isolation source: river surface water | place: USA:Blue River Watershed | collected 2017-08-18 | reverse complement strand
CATAGATAGGTTTATCAGAGAAATTTCTGGGATTTGTTGTGATGTTGTAACCAGACATTTTTTATTTATATATAAAGAAAATATTTTATTTGTTTTTATTAAATAAAAACAATCTTAAGAAGCAAATCAATATTAAATGAGATTTATAAAGCTCGGCTCTTCTTGTTCTAGAGTATATAAAAGTTTAGTTGGTTCATCGAGGTGTAACAAGAAAATACATCTTTAAAAATATCCATAATCAGAATTAAATAAATCAATTAATACAGGAGCTTGACATTGAAAATTATATTCACCTATTAAATGATCATTATCTAATGTATTACCTGAATGTAATAAAAGTTGTTTTGATACTGGAATACTAGTAACTAATTCTAAACGTTTTTTAAAATCTAAAATAGTAGTACATCCATGGGTGAATATTAAAAATTGTTCAGCTTCTTCACCTTTTTGTTTATGATTTAAAATATAGATGTCGGACATTTGTTTTAATAAATAATATAGATAATAAAAATAAAAAAAATATTTTATAAAATATCATTTAAAATTGAAAAACTTATTCAAAAAGATAAGTATGCATAAGTTTTTCTATTTCATATGCAAAACGTTCAAATCCAATATAAAAATGTGTAATACAAGAAAACCATTCACTACATACTCTTCCGATATATGATAATAATGAAATTTTAGATTGTTCTGTATTTATAGAAGTGTGCTTTATCCATTTTTTTGTTACATCTGTATCAACACAAAGCCAAGAATAACGTATTGTACATAAAAATATAAATACTATATTGTTTGGAGTTATAACAAATTCAACTTTATCTCTTAGATTATTCATAAGTTCTTGACCTAGATCTGCTATACTTCCATTACAATTTAATTCTTCTGTACTATCAATATAATAAGACATTTCTAAACATTCTTTCTCAGAGTTAATTTCTTTATCTTCTTTATTAGTTTCAATAAAACTAATGCATTTATCTTTATATTCAGCATAGAATGTTCTAGACGCGAGAGGAATATGTACAAATGGCATTAATATACATCCTAACCAAATTAATTTAATTAAATCTCTATTAAGATGCGCTGTAAAATTTATATTGTCTATTTCTTGCATAGATTGTATAATTTCAAGAAGTTGAAGAGCATGAACACTTCTTTCTATACAACAAAAAGAATTTGGTTTAGATTTACTTGAAACTACTTGCAGTAAATCTCTAGCAATTTCAAGTTCTTCTTGAGTAATATTTGGAATAAGACGATGAAGTTGTTCTACTGGATAATTAGGATTAGTTTTTAAAAGTTCAAATGGGTCTATAGTTGCCTTTTTTAGAAATAGTTCATGATATGGATCAGTCATTTTATATTTATAATATAAAATTTTAAATAAGCTATTTATTATTTTTACGGAATCTGTTTTATAAAATTAATGTAGGACAGAAGTTCTTAACTTTATCAGTAGTAAGAGAACCTGAAATATCATCTAACCAAGTATTTTTTCTAGATGGTTCAATATTATTAGCATTTCTATAAGAACGAATAGCTTCACGTAAAGAAATATAATAAGTTGTACCAAGACAAGTAGAAGCTTCAGACGTAGGTTTAGATTGCCATTGCATACCATTACGATTAATATATTTAAGAGGAGTATACCAAGTAGTTTGATCATTTAATAAGATACAATCCATACGTTCTGCTGCATTACCAGAACATAATGGTTTATAATCCCAAGTACCATTGTTAACAACTTTACCTGTATTTTCGTCATAAATAATTCTTTCTTGGACATTATAAGCTTTACCAAAATTATAACCACCTTCTAATTGGCCGATATTAGCAATACCGTCACATATATTACCAAGATCTGCAGCTGCAATTGCATGTTTTTCTTTAAATTCTCCTGTTAATACATTAATTTCAGATAATGATAATGCTGCTGAGAAAGTAAACCAAGTATTAATACCATCACCTAAACGTGTGTAAGAATCTCTAATATTCTGACCTTGCTGGCGACCATTTTGATAAAATTGAGTTAACCAAGCAGTACCTTTACCAATAAATGGTGCAAACGCGCAATAGTTTTGGAACCATGCGGCAGTTTTATTTAAAACACCGCGTGTATTTGAAGAACCCGCTGCAATTGATATAATTGATTGTTTCCAAACACTTTGAACAACAAGAGATTTATCAACATTTGTAGCACCAGTAGGCCAGTTATAAGTTGGATCTTGTAAACCGGCACGAACTATATATAACATACGGGTATCATCATAAGCATTAGGACTTAAAGCTTTAATACTTGCTAATTCATCCGGAGAGTTAATAAAACGTTTAGAATAAGGAGTACCAGCGTTAGAAGCTGCAACAAATCCTACTTGAGCGCCAGTTGGTGCAGCAGCTGTAGTTGTTGCACCTTGATTAAAATATAATGCATCAATCATTTGATTTAATAAATCAATAGCAGCATTTCTACCGGCAATAGCATAACCAAGAGAACCTGCCGAACCAACGCCTGAAAAACCTTGAGATTTAGCTAAAGATTCAGATTGTCTAAATATAAAAGCTTCAGGAGGTAATAAGAAAACTTCACATAAAGTAGCAAGTAATTTTTCTTTAGAACCACTTCCTGAATCAGCAATACAGTGTTCAACTTCAATTAAATAATCAGAATTCATACGTTGTTTAAGAATAATTTGACAATTTAATGTAAATGCTTGAGGAAGACGATAACCTCCCGCTGTGACAGCTAAACCACGTTTAATATATTTACTATTTGCATTAAATACAGCAACTTCAGATTCTAATTGTTTAATAGCTGGGAAGTTAGACATGGTATCATTGTATGCTGTACCAGTATAGTTAGGGGTTGTAGAGTAGTTATAAACTTGGTTAACTTTACGATCAATACCACGTAATAAACGTCCCCAACAATTTTCAGCAGGGAATGATTGACCACTGAATTGATAATTTAATGAATTAATAATATAACCAGCAGAAGGAGCAACAGTACCTAAGAATGGAGAGAATTCAGATTGTAAATTAGTAATCATAGTATCAAAAAATGATGTGTTATTATAATTTGCAATTTGTTGAATTGTATGATGTCCTGCGACAATCCATTCAGTACCGAAAGAACGTAATGCGGCAACAAATGGTTTGAATGTTGATTGAAATTGAGTTCTCCATCTTGATGCATTTAAATTATAGACCGCATCATTAACTATTAAATTTGCAGATTTAGTTGATGCAAAACTATTTGCATAGAAACCATTATCAGCATTTGCTGAAAATCCATATGCTAAAATTTTTCCTGATGAGTTAAATGCTAAATCATAAGAAACATATAATTTAGCGCTTTTACCTTCGTATTGTAAAGCATCTAAATGACTTGGGTTATGAATAATTGTAACGTTATTTTCACCTTGACGAGTTAAGAATCTATGAGCTGCTAACATACCATTTTCTAAAGTTACAACATTACCTACACCAATTTTTGCACCAAATGAACCTCCTACATTTGTAGAAACATAATCATATGATGATGGATTAAAATATAACCCATTAGGACCAGTTTCACCTGGAAAATATGCAATATTATCAGAATTATTATCAGTATTTAATCCATATAATGTTAAAACGTCTATAGGACCTTGACCTCCTAGATAAAATTTTGATCTACCATCATCAGTTGATGCCGGAGCAATAGTACATGAAAAACGTTCCATAGTAAAAGAATCAACAGTTGCACCCATAACATAGTTACCAGATAATCTTATACCTGTTCCTGATGCCCAAACAGTATTAAAATCTGAAACCCATGGAGCAAGTTTTGGAACAGGTTGAGGTGGAATAACAACACCGTTAACTAATGTTGCTGGTGAAACTAAATTACAGTTAAACCAGTCTGATTGTCCATTCACAACAGTACCATATGGTTGAGCACCTCCAAAACCTAAAAGATATGCTGAATCTCTTGCAAATGTACGGTCAACAGGAGCTAATCCAGTACGTTGAGCATCTAATCTGGATGTAGTAGCAACTGGATTAGAAGGTGTTAAAAATACAATCGAATCAGCAATCTTTTTAGCAATATCTTTAGCTAATATAGGATCAATAGCAACTACGCATCCTATAAATGAATTTACATAACGCAATCTACTAGCAAAAAATGGAGCAAAGCCGGATGTTGTAGCTGCTGTAGTACCAACAGGAGCAAAATTACTTACAAAAATATTACTAGATACTCCACTAACACCTTGACTTAACGATAATAATGCTTGAAATGAACTCCAACCTTGTGTTTGACTTTGAGGCAATCCAGGACTTGCAACTTTTTTACCAGCATTTTGTACATAATCATACTCAATCGGATAATCATTCTTTGTTAAAACTAATTTAACACCATAAGTTGCTCTTGCAGCTGCTATAGCAGCTAAGAATGCTGGAGCAGTTAAGTCGATATCAATATAACCAGCTCCTGGAGTATCTGTTGAAATTGATGCAGGAGTCTTTTCGTTAATAATTGGTTCAAAATATAATTGATTTGCACTAGTATGATCAGCTGAAAATTTTGCTTGTCCTGTAACTTTTTCTTTTGATGTCGGCAACCAACGACTGATGTAAGCTGGCTGAAATGTAGTTGCTGGAATAATATCATCACTAACAAAATTAAAACTATTAAATAAACTTGCTGGACCTGTTGAACCAGCACCTGTACCAACATATTGAAATGTCTTAACATTCCAACCAGAAGATGGTGTTGTAAATGGAGGATTTTGAACTAATTGAGCTAAACCATTAAGAGGACCTACAGTTAAACCAGATACACCAACAGATGCAGCATATGGAAAAACTTCATAAACATTAGGATTAATTGGTCTTGGTCCTGATAATGATACAACAACTTGTTGTGATTGAGTAACAGATGTAAACACATTAGGAGTATTTGGATCCCATAATTCTTGTGTACCATAAGAAGTTGCTTTATCTGTTCTTATAGGAATAGGAGATCCTTGAATATCTAATATATATTGCACTAATAAACCTTGTAATTCTTGTTGTAAATAGTTTAACATTTCAGAGTATGGTTGCTGATCAATTGCAGATACAATTGATGGAGTAAAAGTTAATCCTGAATTAATTAAACCAATAACAACAGATGCGTTTAAGCTTGCTACAGTCTTACCATTCATATAAGTTTCTAATGATGTAAAACGTTGATATGGAGATGTAGCGGTATCACCTATTGCACCAACTATTGCAATAGTATTAGAAATTATTCCTGCTAATAAAGTATATCTAATTGCCATATGTACATTAGGATGTGCATTGTATACACGATATGCATTTCTATATGATTTAAATACAACTGTAGAATCAATAGGAATATTAATTTGAGTTATAACAGTAAGACCAGAATAAGATGTATTAATAAAAGTATATAAGTCAATATTAGTATAAGAAGTTGATACACCAGATGAATTATAAACTAAAAAGTTAACAGTTGCGCCAATTGCTGATAAAACTAATCCCGCATCGGATGGGAAATATTTTAATCCACTTGTAGATGCTGAATATACTTTACTCTTAGACATCATAATACCACCAACAATAGTACCCCAATTTCTAACTTGATAACCAGAGATTTTACGTAAATGAGAACCAACAGCTTGTAAACTTGCTGTTGGAGCAGTTAATAAATAATTTGCTAACTTAGATATTTTAACACCACCTGGAACTATAATATTTGATCCGGAAGTAGAAATGTTAAGTTGCATTTCAGGAATGTTAGTGATGTTAATAACATTTGTAACAGGTGAATCTGGAGTCCAATCGTAACCTGGCACACCTCTAGAAGTTTGTCCTTGAACGATTTTAAGTTTAGATAAATCTCCAATAGAACCAATAGTTGAAGCTAAGTCAGCTAACGATGCTATAGAATAGTAATTATAACCTCTAATAGAATTATAAAATGATGATGAAGTTGGCGCTTTTAATAATTTAGGATCTGCTTGAACAACTGGTAAAGCTGCATAACTTGTACAATTTTTAGTATCATTTATAGGATTATATACAGGTAAACGAATAGTATCAGCATTAAAACCAACTGGTGCTTTCCATTTATTCCAAAGTGCTAAATTTTGCACTGGATCTTGTGCATATGGACCTGACGGAGTTGGTCCTTGAACCATTAATGTTTTATATGCTTCAATAATTGGACGATAACCAGTACAACGACATAAATTACCATCTAAGTTCTTTTCAGTTTCAGCCCATAATGGAGTTTGACCATCATTTGATTGACCATTAGTATTTTGAAAAGATGAATATATATTCATAATAAAACCAGAAGTACAGTAAGAACATTGAAATGCACCAATGTTTAAAAAATGTTGTTGAATAGGATGTAAATTCATAGTATTACCTAAACCTTCATTTGTAGTAATAGCTAAATTTGCAATCTCAACTAAACGAACTAAACATGAATTAATAGAAACATTTTTCTTAACATTTTGTTGATCAATATAACTTAACATAACAGTACAAACACCGCAACCACCTTGAGTACAACCTTTTTTAGTTGCTGTATATGGAGTATATTGACGTAAGTATTGTAATAATGTAATATCTGCATCAGGATCCTTAACTTGAACTAATTTACCATTAAGTAAAAAACTTAAAACAGTACCTGTTCTTTGTTGAACACTTGCTGGGATATTAAAAACACTTTGTCCATTATAACTAATATTTAATTGATTCAAAATAGGTTTAATTTCCCAACCTTGATTGATATCTAACACATTTAAAGCAATATTGTTAGCTTCGAAGTTAGGTGCTGTTTTAGCATAGATAGGCTTTTCAGCGAAGTTACGGGGATTGTTTGTAATATTGTAACCAGACATTTTTTATTTATATATAAAGAAAATATTTTATTTGTTTTTATTAAATAAAAACAATCTTAAGAAAAAGTCAGTCGTGTGAAGGTTATCTTAATTCTTTACTTGATGTATCGGTTACACTCAACGATTACCCAGTTTTTGAGTGTAATCTTGTTATCATTGTTTGTAAATGCATTTTCTTTTCTTCTGACAAGTTTTCATTTTTTGTAATACTTTCTAAAATTAAACTAATATCTTGACTTGTTAACATCTTTATCCCAGCAGTTATTTTATAAGCATTACGATATTCTTGAACAGTTCTAACAGTTTTCCTTGTATTATATTCTCTTATCATTTTCTTTATTACAGGATCTAACCTTGGTCTACCCTTCGGTAGTTCTATCTGACCCAAAATATTACTCAAATACAATTTTAAACAATAATAAAAATTCTGAATTTCCGTTGCTGATAATTTCACCTCAGGAAAATACTTACTTATAATACTCTCTATAGACAATGAGTTCCAGCCACTTTTTAAACATTTTACTCTTATATAAAATCTCTTATAAAACTCTAGATCACACCCCAGAGACTCTGGAGGATTTTGCCCTGAACAAATAAACTGAATAGCGTAAAATGTTTTTGTAATCTCTAACAAGCTATCGGTAAGCTCTAACCCTAAAGTTTTATAAGCATCTTGAATTGACATTTTTGAGTAAAAAATAAGTTCACGTCGTCTTCTTTTTATTTCTAAAGATTTTTGATCACAATATCCATCCTCGATTTTACGCTTATTTATCTTATCTAACGTATCTTGATTTATAATAACTCCATTTAGCTCATTTTTTATATACTCAAAATACACTTCAGACATATTAAAATATACTTAGTATATTTTTAAGTTTAATAAAAACAACTCACGGATCACGCCTCACGCTTCAACGTATCCTGTTACTTTAGTTGATCTAATCACATGAATATCCATTTCAGACAAGTTAAAGTATTGATTTACCAAAGAATCATTCCATTCTCTATCTAACGGCACCATCGGAATCCATTTGCATGTATTCTCGCTAATATCCTGACTCATCTTTCTTAAACTCAACATAAGATTTGCAAATTTAGTTCTTAAGTAACTCATTAAACTATTCGCTTGATGTAAACTATCAGTCTTAAATGATATATAAGTTCCCGTATGAACCTCATTTGGTCCGCAAATAAAAATACGACCAAATCCACTCTTATGTTCATGAGCCGCTCTAGCTGTACATACTTTATACGTGGTGATATTCGCCTGCGGTAATCCAGAAGGATCTATATACTTCTGGAATCCTTTTTGCTGAGATACATAACATTTTATATATCCTTGCTTTTGTGTGTCGCTTAGTCTCTTATCATTTGACTCTATACCAAAACATCTTCCTAAATACAATTCAGTGATACTAGGCATATTGGTGAAAATATTTACAAGGGTATAAAACTTAGTATCAACTATAATATCAAACTTAGAAAAATCTACAAGGGTTCCTCCTAGATTACATTCTCCTGAATACTTAGAGTCAATTAAAAAATAATTAACTCCTCCCTTTATTTCTACAAAATTTCCAAACACTTCACATGCATCGTCGTAATGATGCATATACACTATATCTTTACGCTTGAGCATCATTTCTCTGAAACTGTCAAGACCTTTACCAGATGCAAACCATCTACTAGGTATGACAAAACTCATCATATTACACTTTGGTATATAATACTCTATAAACTTATTATACAAGGGCTTAGCTCCCGATTGAGTTAACTGCTCATTATAAGGAGGATTTCCAATAACCAAGTCAAACTTAATATCAGGACTATATTTTAAAGAATCTCCTATATTTAAATTGAGCTTAAGATCTCCCGAGATGTTAAATATTTGTTGAACTATAAAACAGTTCTTAAGACTAAGCTCTGACATATATAACATATTTTCAAGGATATGGCGTTTACGTTGTACTGGATCCCTAATCTCTTTTTTGAGACCTTCATAAAATCTATAATACATTGCTACTATGAAATTTCCCATACCAACAGCTGGATCTAATATCTTTAAGTCTTTAGTTTCCCATAAATTCTTAGAATACCTCTTTTGATAATACTCGCCAATTGAATCTAACATTTTATTAACAAATTCCATAGGTGTAAACACTTCTCCAAAATCTCGCTTTTCTATTATTCTTGGTTTTAAACAATCAGATATAAGCTCTAATAACATATTAGGATTGTCTATTAAACTTTCCATACACATTTTAATTTGTAAACTCGTTAAATATACATAAGAATCACGATTGAAATACTTCTCAATAGTATCTTTAATAAAATCTACTAAACCTCGAGTTTTCCACCAAATTCCACATTGCTCGTCAAATATTCTAAGCAAATACTCATTCGACTTAATATAATTTAACATCTCAATAAAATCATTATTCTTGTCCTTTATCGTCAATAAACACACTAAAGGTATAACATAAGGCAATACATCTTTTGTAAAGTTTACCGCAAGCTCTTTTTTCACCGGGTTGGCTGGTTCTGTTGGTGTTCTTGAAACACCCGTTTGCAATTGTTGCTCTGACATACTTATTGTAATTTTAGGATCCCTACGTGATATAAAATATGTATTAATCAACCCCTGAGTTTCATTATCAAAAACTCTGTAATCTTCATGCAACTTTTTTAATATAGTTTTTATCTTATTAATAGGATCATTAGACCATATTTGCATAAGCTTATTAACAAATGTCTCAGTTGTTATTTTATGCGATTTAATCATATCTAAATCAATATTAATCAAGTTGTGTTCTGTTATATATTTAAGGCGACTTTCGATTGTCTGGTCGAGGTGTACATATTCTGAACATACACTAAGAACTCTACTTATATTTAAGTCTATGATAAATCCATATTTCTTGTTATTAGCTTCTGTCATACTTCTATACATTTGTTGAATTACTTTATCAGAAGATATAGAATCATTCATTAAAAACACAGCATCACAAGATTCTATAGTTATCCCAAGATTTAACATATTACCAGCTAAAATTATCAGACCACGTTTTCCTTGAGCTCTAGTTTTAATCTCCTGATTTTCTATTTGGAGTTTAATATTCTTTGCTAATTCCGTATTTTTACGATTAATACACATTATATCATACTGCTTAAGTATAAAATCTTCTTGCATTAACTCACGCAACCCGTCAGATACTCTCTGAATACCATTTGGAGGCAAAAACCATATCTGAGTAAAACACTTTCTAGATGATTCACGATTTATTCTTCCGAACATCGAGTTGTCCCCCTTAGGAAAGTCTTGCTCTTTGTTTGATCCTGAGATATATCTAAGCAACAGTTTAATTTCTTGAACGTAGTTAAAACCTCCAGAATCTGTACCAGAAAATAATGTTTCAAAACTAAATCCGTACACAGTGTCTTGCTTCGCTAAAATCGACTGATATCTTTCTTGGTCAAAAAGTGTACTCAATATGTACATTTGAGGCATTATTTTATATTCTTCTAATTGTGCCAAATCAGCACATGTACCATGTTTTTTAATTAATTCTTCTGTTTTTAAATTTGCACATAATTGTTCGTCTTCAATATCCCAATAAAATTGAGACTCTTTTGGAATGCAATATTCTTTTAGGGGTTTTGCATATGTTCCGGATAAGTATACTTTAGTAGTATTTTTTGAACTGTACGTATTGAGAATCTTCTTAGATAAATCTGTAGTTCCTGAAAAATGTGTTTCATCGAATACAATAAGATCAAGATTTGAGTATTTAATATTTGACACAGGATTTTCTATGTATCTTTGAATCAATTGTTTTGAAATTATAAATATATTACTATTTTTAACAGTAAAACATTCTAAGTTTTTAGAAGATTTTATATTATGAATTTTAAATCCTGAAAAGTCTCTGTATTTTAAAAACATACCCTCTGCAAAAGCTGAAATAGTTTCAGTTGGTGCTGGAGTAACTATTAAAATATTTACCTTTTGAGCTTTGGAGTGCATTTTCTGAACTAATCCTCCAACGATGTATGTTTTACCGCTTCTGCATTTACAACCCCATAAGAATTCTTTTTGGCCTTTTTTCATAAGGTCATGTGTTTTTTGAGAAATCATATCTTGATGATATCTTAGTTTTAATACAGGTTTTGGATTCATAAACCATTCTGTGAGCTGAGTGCCTGGAGATACCATAGCGTATTGTCTTTTAAATTCTTGAAAACAGATTTCGAGATCAGTAAGATCAAAAATTGTATCTTTTGATACCTGTTTTTTAAGATATAAACTTGACTTATTTGATAATTTAATCTTTTTAAGTAAACTTTCTTTATTTGCAACGAGTAAATATATTTTGTATTTCACGTAAACATGAGAATGTTCTTGAATGACTGAAAGTATGTTTTGAATATCATATTCACTAATTGTTTTTTCGGTTAAAAAGTATTTTGAACTGATAAATATATATTCACCAGAGTTGTGTTGAAGAGTTATATCAGATACACCTCTTGATTTTGAGGTGTTAATTTTTTGAGTCTGAATATAATGATCAAGATCTGTAATATCTGTTAATTGACACATATTCATGTTACCTTCTTTGTGAGTGTATTCACTGTTTGGAAAACTAGAACACACTCCGAATTTTATAAATAAATCCCAGAGTTTTTCAAAAACTGTGCCTGGAGAGTCTGTGGTTGATTTGTTGATAAACTGGAGTATGTTATCATACTGAATAAAAGATTTTATAAAATCTTTAAGGAACATTTTATTTTTATTAATAAAAATAACATTTAAATGAAATTAAATCAGTTTACAGAGTGTAAATACATTTCAGGTTTATTTTCTTCCTCCCCAAAACCACCAATTAATGGCTTTACGTTCAAGGTCGTTGTCTGTGGGGGATTCTTGAGCTTGTTTTGGACTGTCTACACTGCCTGTAGTGTCAGAAAAATATTTAGTAAGAT
>JACCDX010510505.1_pt1 | contig 11886 bp, 9 predicted proteins | sample 7449681 | NCBI WGS metagenome assembly JACCDX01 (sample SAMN15323450, study PRJNA562643) | freshwater metagenome | isolation source: river surface water | place: USA:Blue River Watershed | collected 2017-08-18 | reverse complement strand
TTGCATTTCCTGATTTTACGGGCGGCGAGTGGATGTATAGAAAGCCAGTGTTTGCTTTAAATGACAGCTATTAATATTGTAGGATGAGCGTTTCTGCAAATGTTTTAAAGGTATTTGGTTTTGATGCTTCATTGGTGGAAGTAAAGCCGCTTGGTGAGGGTCTTATCAATCATACCTACATGGTTCAGTCTGGAAACGACGCTTACGTTTTACAAAAAATCAATACGGCTGTTTTTAAAAATCCAGTTGCTATTGCGCATAATATTCAATTGATATCTGGATACTTAGCGGCTCATAGTCCAGATTATTATTTTGTAGCTCCTGCCAGTTCGGTGCATGGGAGTCAGATGGAATATATAAACGATGGGTATTACAGGGTGTTTCCTTATGTTAAAGGGTCTCATGCTAAATCAGTGGTTCAAAATGAGGAACAGGCTTATGAAGCGGGTTATCAATTTGGACTTTTTACAAATGTATTAAATGACCTTGATGCCACTGATTTACAAATCACCATCCCCGATTTTCATAATTTAACACTTAGGTATGAGCAGTTTTGTAACGCACTTCTGTACGGAAATAAAGACCGAATTATACAGTCGGAAAATCAAATAAAATTTTTACAAGATCATAAGTGGATTGCTGATTTCTTTGAAACCATAAAAACCAATTCAAATTTTAAATTACGCGCTACGCATCACGATACTAAAATTAGCAATTTGCTATTTGATGAAAATGATAAAGGGATCTGTGTGATAGATTTGGATACCCTCATGCCAGGATATTTTATCAGCGACCTAGGTGATATGTTTAGAACTTATTTGTGTGCTGTTTCTGAAGAAGAAACAGATTTTTCTAAAATATCTGTAAGGCCTAATATTTACAAAGCAATTGTAAAGGGGTATTTGAAGGGTGCTGGAAATATGTTATCTAAAGATGAATCGGATCAGATTTATTATGCAGGGCTTTTTATGATTTATATGCAAGCCCTTCGGTTTTTAACTGACTTTATAAATGATGATGTGTATTACGGAGCCAAATATCCGCTTCACAATTACAATAGGGCTTTAAATCAAATTAAATTGTTAGAAGACTATATCAATAAAAAAGAATTATTACAAATTGAAATAAATAATTAATTGTTTTAAATAAGAAGTAAAATGAAAAAGTTAGTAGTTGTCATTGCCGTTTTATTTGTTGCAAATTCACTTACCGCTCAAAGGTATAGTAAGCCAGAATGGTATGAAACATTTGCAAGTATCAATGCCGAAGTGCAGCAAAATTCTAAAGCCTACGCAACGCTTAAGTATGCCACCGAAACGATTGGACACCGTTTAACAGGTTCTGTTAATGGTAGCAAAGCAGAAGCATATGCCTATAACTTATTAAAATCTTATGGTTTTAAAAATGTAAGATACCAACCCTTTGAAGTTGAGAGTTGGAGTAGGGGTAGTTTGACCGTTAAAATTGGAAATAGCCTAAGCAATTTACAGCCCGTAAAGTCAGTGTAGCTAGCACATTCACCAGTTGCTGCCGATGTTGCGCTTGAAGTAGTGGATATGGGCAATGGACTAGATGAAGACTACGCAAAAGATCCATCAAAAGTTGCTGGTAAAATTGCGCTTGTATATTTAGGTGTTTTACCAGGATCAAAACCTGGTACGCCAAGCCTTCACCGCTCCGAAAAAACAGCTATCGCTACAAAATATGGCGCTAAAGGGATAATCGTAATTAATACGGCTGCTGGTGGTATTTTACTTACCGGTACCGCTTCTGTTACTGGAAAATTAATTCCTATTCCTGCGGTATGTATTAGTAAAGAAGATGGGCTTGCATTTAAAGAAGCACTTTTAAAGGAGCAGCAGTTTGCTAGTATCAACATGACTAATTTTTCAGGATTGATAAAAGCCCGCAATGTTGTAGTAACAATTAAAGGAAGTGATTTGCCTAAAGAAAAAATTGTAGTAGGCGGTCATTTGGATAGTTGGGATTTAGCTACTGGTGCCATTGATAATGGTATTGGATCGTTTTCGGTACTTGATATGGCCCGCACATTTGCTGCGCTTAACCTTCGACCTACCAGAACTGTAGAGTTTGTTTTATTTATGGGTGAGGAAGAAGGCTTGTTAGGATCAAAGGCCTATATCGAAGCTGCAAAAAAAGATAAATCAATTGACCAAATAAGATACATGTTTAATTATGACATGACCAATGACCCAACAGGTTATTCAAGTTCTACAGAAGTGTCTGAAACCTTATTTAAATCGATTGGTTCTATTGTGCAAAGCATTGATACAAGTTTCAAAAACACATTTAGTGCAGGAGCAGGGCTTCATAGCGATCACCAGCCATTTATGTTACAAGGTATTCCAACGGGTGGTGCAGCTGGCGGTAAACTCCCTAACAATGCGGGACCTTGCTACCACGCAGACTGCGATAGCTTTAAATTAGTGGATGAAAAAGGCATGAAAAACACAGTTCGTTTTAATGCCATTTTAGTATATGCTGTTGCAGATGCGCCATTAATTGAAGCAAAGCATTTAAATGATGAAGAAACGAGATTGTTTCTAATAAAAAACAATCTAAAACTGCCACTACAAATAGCAGGTGATTGGCGCTGGAAAGACTAACTATTTATTTAAGTGTATTTTTTAATACACTTAAATTTCCGTCAATTGTTTTTTGATCATATTGTAATCCTAAAATTTTAGCAATTAGAGGGTATACATGTACGTTTTCAAATCCGTTAATTTTTTTACCAGATTTGAATGCAGGCCCCCATGCCAAAAAGCTAGCCCTCATTTCGGGGAGCCTAGGATCGTAACCATGTTTACCCGGACTGCTAGGTCTGCCACTTAAACTAAATGTATAAGGTAGTTTAGCTACTAAAATAATGTCACCAATTCGGTTGAATCGGTCGTCTAGATTGCTGTAATGAAAATCTTTTGGCGCATTATTTTTTAAATAAACATCGTATCCATTGGCTTCTTTTAAAAGCGCTTGGTAGGTAGGTATAATGGCTGCCGTATCTTTTGCATAAAGTTGCAAAAGGGCACTTCCAGAAGGTACATAAAACTTTGTTGGATCAACAGATTTTGGAAGTCGAATGGGGTTTTGGCTATCTACAAGTGCCATGCCGTGGTCTGATACTAAAATATAATTGACAGGTAAACCTAAGCTACCAACTGCTTCATTCATTTGTTTAATCACTCCATCTATATATTGTACAGCAGCCTCTGCTTGTTTACTATCTGGTCCATAATTGTGTGCAGCATCGTCTACCTCAGGCATATAAAAAGTAATAAGGTGTGGCCTGGTTTTTTCTGGTAAGCTTAGCCAGTTTTTAATTTGAGCAATTCTCTTTTCTATTTTTATTTTGTCGTTGTAATTGTAAAAGTAAGTAGGCTTTGTATTTGCAATGGGCGCTTCAGACGCTACCCAATAAAAGCTAGCTGTTACCATTTGTTGTTTTTCGGCAAGCACCCAAAGCGGCGTTCCGCCATACCAATATGGGTCGGCTACCATTTTTTTATTTGACATGGTATAGGTAGCGTTTGCTTTTTCGTCAAAAAAAGTATTGTCCACTAGGCCATGATGTGCAGGGTAAAGGCCAGTTACAATAGTATAATGGTTGGGAAAAGTTAAAGATGGAAAAGCAGATGTCATGTAGTTTGCAACGACACCCGATTTTCCATACGCTTGCAAAGATTTTGCATTGTACTTTTCTACAAAATCTGATCTAAGGCCATCAATAGAAATAAGTATGACATACGGTTTTTTTTGAGCGGCAGCACTATTATACCTGCCGGCAGTAATTTGCTCAGTGGTGTCTTGGGCAGCTACTAGTTGAAAAATAAAGCTAAAAGCAAATAGAAGGGTTAGGTGTATATATTGTAGTTTTTTCATTCGGCTTTATTAAAATAGTTCAAGTGAATTATCCATGCTATTAAAGTGCTAAAGTATGCTGTAAATATTCCAGCGCCTACATCTAATGGGAAGTGCTGTGCTACATAAATTCGAGCATAACCGCCTAATAATGCATACATAAAACCTAGCGGCACAATCCATTTTTTTGTGCTAATAAAACAACAAAATAGGAAAAGTGAAAATGCGGTTGCGGTATGTCCTGAAGGAAAGCTATTAGTGGTATGAATTACAATACCCGATACTTTGTGTATTAATGTGTTGTCAGAAATAACAGCAGTAGGTCTATTTTCTGATTTAAAAAATACTTGTTTTGAGCTTTGTGTGATGATGGTTGAAAATACGATCGTAGCAAGTAAAAACGGAACAAATTTTTTCTTGTACATGAGCGTTAATGCAAAAGCCGGGATCCAAATAAATCCATCCCCAGCATTGGCCCAGATATAAAAAAAGAAATCTGCAGCAGGACCCAAATCTAGGTTCATGAGTAGGAAGGCGTTTTCCTTACCCAGGATCATAGATAGAAGGATTAAGCAGGTTCCTGTAATTAAGGATACGCCTATTCCTAAGGTTGCATTTTTATTCAGTTGCAATTGCATCTTATTAATTTACACGCAAAGCTACTATAGTTGCACCTATTTATTAAAGAACACCGGCTAATTCGAGGCTTTTTTTCTTAAGGTGTACGATGTCTAGGTTGTCAATAATAGGGTCGGGGGTTAAAATAAGGGAGTTGTTATTTTCCTTCCACCAGTTATTTTGAATAAGCTCCTTTACATGAAGTACGCCAATTAAGTATTTACGGTCTTCTTGTGCATGCCATTCTTCTATCCATTCAAATTTGTCTTTAGGAACATTTTTGATGTCATCAAAGCTTATATATACTTTTAAGAAATAGTCGGAAGTTAATTCGTGCGGAGCTTGTTGGTATAGTTTTTTATACTCGTAACAGTAATTGTACCTGAGTGCCGATATATCACTTAATACCGCAGAAGCTGTAGGGAAACTTCCAGCTCCCTTGCCGTAAAAAAATTGTTTGTCTGCAAATCCACTTTCAATAACGACGCCATTGTATTCATTTTTAACAAATGAAAGCGGCTCTGCTTGACTAATTAGTTGTGGTAATACAAATGCTGCCACTTTTCCATTGGCTAGTTTTTTTGCTTGCGCAATGAGCTTGATATCTAGTTTTTTTTCTTGTGCAACGGCTGCGTCACTTAATTGAATATTTTGAATACCGCTAAATAAAATATTTCCAGGTTTTTCTACAATACCATACGCATGGGCGAGTAAAACAGTCCATTTGTTAAGTGCATCGTAACCTTCAACGTCTAATTTTGGATTGCTTTCTGCAAAACCTAGTTGTTGCGCTAGTATGAGTGCTGCTTGAAAACTTAATTTGTCTTCAAACATTTTAGTTAAAATAAAATTAGTAGACCCGTTTACAATGGCCTTAATGGAATGCAGTAGGTCATTGTCATAATATTCTTCTAGGTTTCTGATAACAGGAATAGAGGCGCAAACGGCTGCTTCATATAAAAAGGGAAGCCCTGTTTGTTTTTGTAGCGCTAACATGTCGGACAGGTTGTCGGCAATCATTTTTTTGCTGGCGCTTACGACAGCTTTGCCTTGTATAAGTGCCGTAGAAACAATGTCAAACGCTGCCACTGAATCGTCAATTACTTCTACAATAACATTGATATTTGGATCTAGTAATAGATCGTTTTTGTCTGTGGTAAATAAACTAGCCGGCGCATTTCTTTTTTTATCAACGTTTTTGATACATACTTTTTCAATGCTTGCCTTTAATGAGGGGGTTTGTTGTAATACTTTATATAAGCCTTCACCCACTACGCCAAAACCAAATAAACCAATTTTTAAAACTTTTTGATGCTCCATTTTAATATTTATTTTCTAGGGTACTAAAAATAAAAAAGCTCACCAGATGTAGTCAGGTGAGCTTGGAATATTAGAAGCCTTAGGCAAAATATCAAACGTCGCTGACTTATCTTTCCATGCACATGTAATGTGATGGACGGATTTGGCACCTTCATACCACTGCGAATGATATGGGTTGCCAAGGCATCAATGGGCCATTCCCTCTGCCTTTCTGGATAAGATTTTTTAAGAACTATTGTAAAATTAAGATAGAAACTTGCTTCACCCAAAAAAACTTTGTCTATAATCTACTAACATTTGTATGTTTTCAACCATTCAAGCCCTTCGTTGTTATTATATTTACATTCTACTATGGCAAAGAAATCCGCTAACGAAATAAGTTCTAGTATTCATACCGAAAGCATCGAAGTTTTTGGTGCAAGAGAACACAATCTTAAAAACATAGACATCCGTGTTCCTAAAAATAAATTGGTGGTATTTACGGGCGTAAGCGGTAGCGGAAAATCGTCCCTCGCTTTTGATACTATTTACAATGAAGGTCAGCGCAGGTACATGGAAAGTTTTGGTGCCTATGCTAGACAATTTATGGGTGATATGGAAAGGCCCGATGTAGATAAAATTACGGGCTTATCGCCAGTGATTTCTATAGAACAAAAAACGACTAATAAAAATCCTCGATCAACAGTTGGAACCGTAACCGAAGTGTACGATTTTTTGAGGTTACTCTATGCCCGTATTGGAGAAGCGTATAGTTATAACACGGGTAAAAAAATGGTGAAGTTTACCGAAGAAGAAATTGTTGCTTCTATCACCGAAAAGTATGCCAATAAAAAAATTGTTTTACTGGCGCCATTAGTAAGAGGTAGAAAAGGACATTATAGAGAATTATTTGAAGAGGTAAGAAAAAAAGGTTTTTTAAAAGTTAGAATAGATGGCGACATTGTAGACCTTACACCAAAACTACAAGTAGACCGTTACAAAATTCATGATATTGAACTTGTAGTTGATCGTTTGCAAGTGACACCTGATGATAAAGTAAGGCTTTCACAAAGTGTACAGCAAACTTTAAAACTTGGAAAGGATCTTTTGTTTATGATGGTTCATGAGTCAAATAAAGTGGTGCAGTATGCCAAACAACTCATGTGTGAAGAAACGGGGCTTAGTTATGAAACACCATCTCCTAATGCATTCTCATTTAACTCCCCTTATGGAGCTTGCCCTACTTGTAAGGGACTCGGCAATGTGTTTTCTATTTCATTAGAACAAATTATTCCAGATAGATCCTTAAGTATTAAAGAGGGCGGTATTGCGCCACTTGGTGTACAGCGAGAGGCTTATTTGTTTAAGCAGGTAGAAGTGCTTGCCAAAAAGCATAAAATTAGCCTGGATAAACCCATCAGTAGTTTATCGGAGCAGTCTATTAATTTACTATTATATGGCACACCTGATGGTCCATCAGAGTCTACGTTTGATATGGATGAAACGGCTATGTCTAGCCCGTATGAGGGTGTGTTTGAAGGCGTTGTTCCCATGCTTAAGCGCTGGTTTACAGGAACTGGTATTACAGAGGCGCTGCGTGAATGGGTAGAACAGTTTATGGAATTAAAACACTGCCCAAGTTGCGAAGGTGCTAGGTTAAAAAAAGAAAGTTTGTGGTTTAAGGTAGCGGATAAAAATATTGCAGAAATCAGTCATTTAAATTTAGATAAGCTGCTAAAGTGGTTTGAGGGTATTGAGAAAAAGCTTACTAAAAAAGACAATGCCATTGCAAAAGATATTTTAAAAGAGATTAGAGAGCGGGTAGGTTTTTTATTAGATGTAGGGTTAACCTATTTGTCTTTAGATAGACCTTCTAAAACCCTGAGTGGGGGCGAGTCGCAGCGTATTAGGCTGGCTACACAAATTGGATCTCAACTTCAGGGCATCACGTATATTTTGGATGAACCTTCTATTGGACTTCATCAACGCGATAATATGCAGCTCATAAAAGCGCTGCAAAATTTACGCGATATAGGAAATAGTATTTTAGTGGTTGAGCACGATAAGGATATCATGTTAGCTGCCGATTATTTAGTTGATATTGGCCCTAAGGCTGGTAAGCATGGTGGTCAAATAGTGGCAGCAGGAACACCGCAGGAAGTACTGCTTTCTAATTCCGATACGGCGCAGTATTTAAATGGTCAAAAAAAGATTGCTGTTCCTGCGCAACGGCGAACTGGCAATGGACATACCATTGTTTTAAAAGAAGCCACTGGTAATAATTTAAAAAAGGTTTCGGTGAGTTTTCCGCTCGGTCAATTAATTGTGGTAAGTGGGGTGAGTGGAAGTGGAAAATCAACTCTAATAAACGAAACGCTATATCCGCTTTTATCTAAACATTGTTATGATAGTAAGCAACAGCCCATGCCTTTTAAATCGATAAAAGGATTGGAGCATATCGATAAAGTGATAGAAATAGATCAATCGCCTATTGGCAGAACGCCAAGGAGTAATCCGGCCACTTATTGTGGATTTTTTACCGAGATCAGAACCTTGTTTGCAGCCGTAGCCGAATCAAAAATAAGAGGGTACACGGCTGGGCGTTTTTCATTTAATGTAAAAGGCGGACGTTGTGAAATTTGCGAGGGAGGTGGTATGCGCGTGATTGAAATGAATTTCTTGCCAGATGTGTATGTGCACTGTGAAAAATGTAATGGCAAACGTTACAACAGAGAAACACTTGAAATCAGGTACAAAGGAAAATCTATTAGTGATGTTTTAGACATGACGGTAGATGAGGCTTGTGAATTTTTCCAACCTGTGCCTTTTATTTACCGAAAAATAAAAGTATTACAAGATGTGGGTCTTGGTTATATCACCCTCGGACAATCGGCAGTAACGCTTAGTGGGGGTGAAGCGCAGCGCGTTAAACTATCTACTGAGCTAGGTAAAAAAGACACAGGTAAAACATTTTATATTTTAGATGAGCCTACTACGGGGCTTCACTTTCAGGATATTCAACATTTGATTGATGTGCTTAATAAGCTAGTCGATAGAGGCAATACCGTACTCGTAATTGAACACAATTTAGATGTTATAAAAGTAGCCGATCATATCATTGACCTGGGTCCAGAAGGTGGAGATGGTGGCGGTACTATTTTATTTGAAGGAACACCAGAGCAAATGGTGAAATGTAAAGAAAGCCATACGGCCCGTTTTGTAAAAGAAGAACTACGGTAAAATCATTTCAATGTGTTCTATATCATCTTCTAGGTACATGTCTGAATCTTTGATAAATCCAAAACTGCTATAAAATTTTTGTAGGTATAATTGTGCACCAATTCGGATGGGTTGCTTTCCAAATTTTTCATAACAATGCGCAATGGCGTTTTGCATGAGTCCAATGCCGGCACCTTGCCTTCGGTAAGCTGGTGAACTTAATACGCGCCCAATAGAAACCTCATTAAATGATACGCCTGCTGGTAAAAGTCTGGCATAGGCAACTAGATTGTCACCGTCCCATCCACACAAATGAAAACTTTTTAGGTCTTTGCCATCAATGTCTTGATAATTGCAGGCCTGCTCAACAATAAACACTTCGCAACGTAGTTTTAATATAGCATACAACTGCTTATTGGTAAGGTTATCAAAGGTTTGAAGGGTCCAGTTAAATGCGTTCATCTTGCGCGAATTTTGAGGAAAGATAAGTATAAATTGAAGCCCAAAAATAATGGTAGATCCACATTAATGTAGCACCTTTGCCATCATACACCGATAACCCCTATATCTATGTCAAAAAGAGTCGCAATTATTGGAGCTGGTCCTGCTGGTTTAACCGCCGCATACTTACTCGCAAAAGGCAATCAAGAAGTGGTTGTATTTGAAAAAGATCCACAATATGTGGGTGGTATTTCAAGAACAGAATCTTACAATGGCTATCATTTTGATATTGGTGGACACCGATTTTTTTCAAAATCAAAAGAGGTCGAAGACTTTTGGACCGAAATATTAGGCGATGAAATGTTAGAGCGTCCAAGAAGCTCTCGTATTTATTACAATAACCACTTTTTCTCATATCCACTTGTGGCTTTTGAAGCTTTAAGAAAACTAGGCATTTTTGAAAGTGCTTTATGCGTTTTAAGTTATTTAAAAGCAAAAGCATTTCCAGTAAAAAATCCAACCAATTTTGAAGAGTGGGTAACCAACCAATTTGGAAAAAGACTTTTTAATATTTTCTTTAAAACCTATACCGAAAAAGTATGGGGTATTCCTTGTAACGAAATCAGTGCCGACTGGGCAGCGCAGCGTATTAAAGGACTTTCTTTAAGTAGTGCCATTTTTAACGCACTATTTAAGCCTAATAAAAAGGCAACTGATAAAGACAAGGTGATAAAAACACTCATCGATTCATTCAGGTATCCAAAACAGGGGCCGGGTATGATGTGGGAGGCTTGTGCCGAAAAAAGCAAAGCCATGGGTGTTACACTGCATATGAATTGCGGTGTTCAAAAAATAGAATACACAGAAGGCAATTGGACCGTGCAAACCACAAGTCAAGGGAATGTAACGGGCTTTGATTATGTACTTTCAACGGCTCCTATGCGTGAGCTTGTGGCAAATGTATTGCCTGCTTTCCCGGCAACAGTAGCTGCAAACGCTGCTGCACTTGGGTATCGCGATTTTTTAACGGTGGTACTTATTTGTAAAGATGAAGATGCTTTTTCTGATAACTGGATTTATATACATGATCCTAAAGTAAAAGTTGGAAGGGTTCAAAACTTTAAATCATGGAGTCCTTACATGGTGCCTGATCCAAGCATGGCTTGTTATGGCCTCGAATATTTTTGTTTTGAAGGTGATGGACTTTGGACTAGCTCCAATGCCGATTTAATTGCACTAGGTAAAAAAGAAATAGAAAAAATTGGCCTTACAAAAGCGTCGGCTGTAGTAGATGGTTACGTTGTAAGACAGCCTAAAGCATATCCGGTGTATGATCAGTTTTATAAGGCAAGAGTTGATAGTGTTAGGGATGCACTTACAAATTATCCGGGACTTTATTTGATAGGTCGAAATGGTATGCACAAATACAATAACCAAGACCATTCTATGATGACGGCGATGCTTGCTGCAAAAAATATTATTGCAGGTAAAGAATTATATAATTTATGGGATGTTAATGAAGACGCCGAATACCACGAAGGTGGTGATAGAGGAGCGTCGGGTCGTATGGTGCCTCAAAAAAATAATTAATACCCGTATTTCTTTTTCCAGCACTGTACTAAAAAGCTTCTGATTTCATTTTCTCTTGCATTGTTGCCTGGAGTGTAAAGGGTAGTGCCTTTGATGGCTTCAGGAAAAAATTCAAGGTCTACAAAATTATTTTCGCCAAGGTGGGCATACTTATAATCTTTACCATAATCCATTTGTTTCATGAGTTTCGTTGGCGCATTGCGCAAATGGAGTGGAACCGGTAAATCGCCAGTTTTAGCAACAAGTGCTAATGCGTCATTAATAGCTACATAAGCTGCGTTGCTTTTGGGAGAAGAAGCCAAATACGTAGCACACTGCGATAATATAATGCGTGACTCGGGGTATCCAATTTTGCTAACAGCGTCAAAAGTATTGTTGGCTAGTAATAATGCATTGGGGTTTGCGTTTCCAATGTCTTCGCTAGCAAAAATGAGCATGCGCCTTGCTATAAATTTGACATCTTCTCCGCCTTCAATCATGCGTGCAAGCCAGTATACGGCAGCATTTGGATCGCTACCACGCATGCTTTTAATAAAGGCAGAAATTATATCATAATGCTGTTCACCGCCTTTATCGTAGATGGCTAATTTTTGTTGCGCTACCTGCATCACAATTTTATCTGTAATGATAATAGCGTCATTGCCAGCATGCGTTTGAATAACGAGTTCTAATAAGTTGAGTAGTTTTCTAGCATCACCGCCAGCGATTTTAAATAATGCAGCAGTTTCTCTTAATTGAATGGGAAGCGTAGATAGGTAGCTGTCTTTTTTTATTACCTCATGTATTAATGATTGAAGGTCCTGCTCCTGTAATTGTTTTAAAACAAAAACTTGACAC
>JACCDX010736251.1_pt1 | contig 11887 bp, 17 predicted proteins | sample 7449681 | NCBI WGS metagenome assembly JACCDX01 (sample SAMN15323450, study PRJNA562643) | freshwater metagenome | isolation source: river surface water | place: USA:Blue River Watershed | collected 2017-08-18 | reverse complement strand
CAATCTATATAGTCGCCCTTTTCCTGCATGTCAGCAACAATGCCGCCGCTATGTCGCCACGAGCATGACCATCTTTGGTCTTTTAGGAGAGGCCACATTTCACGCTTGATAAAATCATTGTTGCACATGGCAGCATATAAGTTTTGGGCATAGACGTCATCTCCGCGAACCTTTTCTAAAATCCAATCTGTCGAACGTAGATCGTATTCTAGGTTATCCTTTTGCCATTCTGGATCAACCATGTTCTCTTCGTCTTGCTGTCGTGCTGACTTATAAAGATTAAGATAATCTTCATTTGGCTCCTCACCCTTTTCTTCACAGCGTTTAATGTACCCCTCTGCTTGGAAAGTGTGTCGTTGCGGGCTTTTTGATATTTTAGTCATAGCTTATTATATATGAATTTAAAACAAAGGTCAAATAAAAAACTTTCATAAATAGAAAATGAAGGTCTACGCAATACAAGATTCAACCAATTCTAAAGTTCTAGAAATACTAGAAGCTGGGCTCGAATCAGTCACCGAAAGTCATATACTTAAAAATTATCATCCTTCTTATAAAGATGATACCGCCAATTTATTCTACATTCTCAAAAATGGCAGATATAAAATTGGCAAGTATTTTGTCATAGCAGATGATTCGGACAACTATATTGCCAGTGCAGGATGGAATGAATACAGCACTGACACAGCATTATGCCTGACCAGAATGTATGTGTCTCCCGCACATAGATCTAGTTTCATAGTAGGCGAAACTCTGTTACCGAGAATATTTGAGGAAACTACACAATACGGCAAACTATGGATGACGGTCAATGACTACAACAAGCCATTGTATAATTGGTTTGTAAGAAATCAGCGTACTAGCAACATGGGAAAGTGGCCTGTGCTATACAAGAAATTTAAACCTATTGGTGAAAAAACGGTAAATTATACTATACAACACGTAGTCGAATATGACAGATCTAAAGAAAATATTTAAAAACACACTGACCCAACCCAACATTTGGGGAGGCGTGATTCCTCTTAATCTACTAGGAATCTATGCAGTGTACACGGCATTTTCTTTAGATTGGACCCTGGCATGGGTCATGGCATTTGTTGTTGGCTATGCCTGTATCATGATGCTGGGAGTCAGCGGCTGCTATCATAGACTGTTAAGTCACAAATCTTTTACAGTTACTAGACCCGTTAAAATAATATTGTTATGGTTTGCATCTTTGGCAGCTCAAGGCGGACCTATTTTCTGGGTAGTAGTGCACAGAGGTTATCATCACAGGCATAGTGATCGCCCCGGTGATCCTCATAGCCCCATAGACGGGTTTTGGCATTCGTATATTCTCTGGATGTTTAAAATCACCAAAGACGACATCAATCCTAGGTATGCCATTGATTTATTGAGAGATAAAGATGTAGTATTTTTCCATACACACTATATCAAAATCCTATGGATCAGTCATGCTGTGTTTGCCTTGATAAATTTTCAACTATGGTTAGTGGCTATGTTGCTGCCTGCATTTGTTGCATTCCATAGCTTTTCAATTAACACAAGTTTGAACCACATTAAATTTATGGGCTATCAATCATCTACTACAAAGGACGACAGTGTTAATAGTCCTATAACTTGGTTTATAACCTTCGGTGAAGCATGGCACAACAATCATCATGCTGACCCTAAGGCAGCTAACTACGGCAAAAGATGGTGGGAGTTGGATCCCACATACTGGTTAATCAAACTAATTAGATCTAAGTAATTATTGTCTATGCTCTCTCGGTAGCCAATGATTGACTACCGCTGTGTCTACAGATTTTGTTTTGCTGTCGAATAACCATCCCCAAAAAAGATCATTGATAGGACGTTGCCTTGCTGGCACAACTTCGTCAATGGCTGTAAGGTAATTAGTCTTCATTTTAAACTTAAAAAGTTTATCGTAAGCATCGGCACGATCTTTTTCAACTACTGTATAGTATTGATAGTAGCCTCTAGATTCCGCAAACTTCATTTGTTCTTTTATTAACGCAAATGCAACCAATGCTCCTTTTGCAGTCTCATAATTTGATATAACATAGGCCGTGCTCCAAGCAGGTATCATATGGCTGTAATTTGCACAAATCACTGCCTTAAGTTCGGACCCTTCAAATTTTCCAAATGACACTGCATAAGGATTATCTTCTCTGGTAAAAAATCTAATAATGTTATCGGCTAACAACGTTCTTCTAATGTCAGTGGTGTTGTCGATGATGTCATCTAAACTTTGACTCATTAGTGTGTCTTTAGAATTTATTAAATCAATAATCTGCTGTGAATGATCGTAGGTCAGTCGGATAATCATAATGGTCTCATCGCTTCTAAAAATTCAGTAAATGGTAAAGTCCACTTGCGTTCAAAGTCACCGTAGAGTGGAAGTAGTATGTTTTTTCTAATAGTATCGCAAAGGCCGGATATTTTTTCGCCACCGTGATATTTTTGTCTAGGTTCTAACTCAGGCCACCACTTTTGATATATTTCATATTTTGTAGATCTGCTACTCATTTTGTAGGGATTTTGATCTGTGCAAACATTGTAGATTTTTTCTTCTAGGGCCATGGCTAGGGTTATTTCTGCATTGTGCTGAAAGAATCCCAGTCCTCCTAGTATGTTATTTGCAATAGCGTAGCGGAACCATGCTAGGATGTATTCATATTCGTAGTAGTTCCAAATCCACATATTTTTAGATTTATTGAATAATCTCCACTGTGGGTCTACATCTCGAGCAACATACAAATCACCGTTGCCCAATATAGGCATTCCACCGGTGTCCCATATATGTTGCATGAGCTTCATCGTTGGCAGCATCTGAGGATAGGCACACAAGCTCTGTTTGGCCATGTGCATGGCTTCGTCACTGAACAACCAATCTTCAGTATCAATGTCATGGTATTCATGCGATAAGTTGTGCAAGGATTTTAAATTCTCTACATAGATTAATTCGTGTGAATTTTTGTCATAGCTAAATCTGTTTGTTGCTTTGTGGAAATCGCAGCCTAATTCAGCAAAGGCCTTTACGACAATGTGACTGTCCATGCCACCGCTTAATAATATAACTGGCTCTCTTTGCAGATCTTTAGCTGCATACATCAAAGACTCGGCTGTTTTAACACATTCTTCTCGAAATGATGTTGGAGTGTATTTTGCTCTCGAATAGTAGCAGTTGAAATCTACATTTGGCGATGCTTCATTTATATTAAAAACTTTTCCATTGTAGCCAAATGAAAAATGATTGTCTAGTGTGTAAGGTAACATCAATTCTCCAATAGGGGTATATTTTCCACATATCTAACTACTAGCATCACTCTGTATTCTTTAGAATAGTTTATAACACTGTGTGGAATATTAGTTCTTACAACATAGGGCCGATCAATGAATTCGTTATATGCTACAGTATCATCGGCCATAGTTAATTTTTTATAAGTGATGCCCGAATCTAATTTAACCACCGACTGTTCATATTCTCCAAGATACCAATTCATAGTACTATCGGCACAATTTTTGATAGGTATGTTTAAAGAAGTATACATGCCGTATTGTGATTGATCGTCGACATGTATCGGCTGTTGCCAATCGGGCTTTGAAAAAAATAAAATAGAATGAGATATTTTTATGTCTTTGCCAAAAATTTTATACGTATCTTCTTTTAATATTTGTTCTAATTCACAAATTGTATTTCGAGTAATTAACAACGGCATTGCACCATTAACAGTATCAATTTCTTTTTCATAGGTTGATAAAACAAAAGACTGTACTTCATTCCATTTGTCTATTTGAATTTTCTTGCAAAAGTATTCTCTGTTCATGACCTAATATTTACATAACTAGATTTATTAAATATTCTATCATGAATGATAATCCTTACTTCCATAAATTGTCAAATCATTTGATTGACGAAGAAACACGGTCTATTTTAGTCAGTCAAGCCTTGGCTAAGTCTGACGAATTCTTTGCCTATAAAGGACAACGTACAGGAAACGAAGACGGCAACTATATATTTGTTCGAGGTTTTCTCAGAGAAGTTGAAGGAGTTCAACGACTAATGAGAGCTTGCACGGTTGAATGTTATCCCTTAATTATGAAACAACATTCTAACCTAAAAGGTCCGATTCATGTTGATAATCCCAACGGAAGAAACTGTGTTATAATTACTCCCCTAATTCCGGAAAAAGATTTTGTTTCTACAAATTTTTACACTAGCTTTGAAGACACTGTGCCAGTAACATCAGTTGACTATTCGGACGGATTGCCGGCTTTAATCAATACGCAAAGATTACACAATTTAAATAACAACGATAATCTTAGAATGAATTTTCAACTATGCTTTGAAAACTCGTTTGAAGAAATACGAAACTTATTGTTAGAAAATAAGTTATTCGTTTTCTAACAGGTCTTCTAGTGTTTCTACAAAGGCAAAACTAAATGCAGCTCGTGGAAAGTCTGCAGGTTCGTTGCTTGTTCTGTCTACTGCGTGTGGTTCTTCTACTCTAATAATAGTAGGAGAAACAATACAAGTTCTAGCTATCTCCTTGCAGTCTTGTGATCGATAAGATATGTACGGAACTCCATTGGGTAATATTTCGGTTATTTTATCTTTTGGGTCAGCCTCATACCAAACAGTTTCTACACTGCGGGGATTAATAAGAGGCCACTGTAATCTACATGGATGAGGTGAGTTATCTATATGGATATTTCGATTAGTATCATGTAATACACCTATCATAAAAATTCCTTTGAAATGTAGTCCTAATTCTTTAAATCCTTCAAGGACTGTAGGACACATCTCAATGAATGTATTTTTAGGTGGGAAATTAAAAAAGTGTTTTACATTAGTTTTATCGGGATACAAATAGTTAAAATACTCTTGTATCTCTTTGTCACACTGTTCAAAATTTGGAAAATTAATCTCTTGAAAGTATTTCATTTAATCTGACCTCGTCTACAATTCCGTTGATCCTTAATTGTATTCTTTGAGAAGTTACTAGCCCGACTCCATGCCAACAGTCATCTCTAAATAAAAAACAATCATCGTTGATTTCTTTTAGATTTCCATCTATCATAGCAACTAAAGGAAGGCCACCGTCTGCAACATTTAAGGTAACACTAACGTGATTATCATAGTAATTTGAATCTGGGGGTAGATCATTATGAACTGGGCCGAAACCAGGAGGATCTAACAGCATTGCTCTTACATTTTGAACAGTAGTAAATCCTAGAAATGTAACTAATTCTTTGATATACGGACAAGCAGCATCTTCCTTCCACTGCCAGTTGTCGGACTTTATCCTAGATAAATTTCCGCCATATGACGAAAATCTATCTCCGGGTATATGCGTAAAGCTGTAACCACGCCATGACGGTAGTTCTTTGTAAACAATGCCATTGTCAGTTATCACAGTTATTTTGTCATACAGCTTACTGTCAACTAGATCAAATTTTCTCAAAGACAAAAACTTCTCAATTGCAGGAATTTCAACAAACTTGTGTTGTAGTATTTCCTCTTTGACTTTTTCTTTGTTGTAGGAAAAATTTAACTTGGCATAGCGTAGATTAAATATATTCATATGCCTATTTATTTGTGAGTTTTACACCATGCCATTTTATGACCCGTCCAGTTGGAAACTAGTTCAAGCAGTTCAAGAAAACAAAGAACAAATTCTCAAAGAATTTCACAAGTGTGTAGAACTAGAACTTATCAAAGAAAAATTCAACGCAACAACCAGTTTCGATGAAAAACTCTACAAAGGCTATGTAGGATTTCTAGGCATTAAAATGGATGTCGACTTATGGTCGCCCGAAGAGAAAAAAGTATACTCTGAAGAACTGCAACATCAATTTGACCTTAACAGACAATCCTGTCCCACTGCTAGTTCTATTATAGATCAATTTCCTTACATACGGCAATTCTTTTGGAACACATTACCACCCGGTGGACAGATTCGTCCTCACTATGGAGTTAACGGAAAGATATGGGGGAAAACTCCCGATCATGCAAGAATACAATTCTGTTGGGAACCTGGCGAACAGTGTACATTCTTTTTACAAGATGAATGTATAGAATACAAGGAAAATTTGTGTTTTGGGTTTCACGATGGCATGGATCTGCACTGGGTTAAAAACGAAGGCAGTCTAATGAGGACTGTGTTGATTTTAGATCTATGGGAAAATCAATGTGAGAACATTCGATGGGGCAGCATGGAAACTGTTAAAGGTAACTTTACTTTTTAAGTAGATTATTCAAAATTTCCATGACCTTTTCTGAGTATGCCGTCATATGCGGTAGGTTGTGATGAAAATAATTTATTCCGGTGCTGTTTAGTATATCTAATACGCTGCGATCTATAAAATCCATGATAATATGTGTTCTAGCAGTTGTACCTAGATTAACGCTTCTGTGCAATACTAGATTATTAATGTTCCAAATACTGCCAGCAGTCATATGATCTTTTCTATATGCTTTATCTTCTAAAAATATTTCATAAGTTGTTTGCTCATTTGTCTGCAAAGGAATATGAATCTTATTACTAAACTGTTGATATAGATACGTATCTATGTGCCACTTTAATTTTTGCTCAGGTAATATAGTAGCTAGTTGTAACAATGCCGGCTCTGCATTGGGCAAATACTTTTGCACTTCTTTAATTATAGGATCACATATCTCTAATAATTCATAGTCGAAATCCAACGTAGAATATTTTTGCTCTTTGGTCATCATGTGAGGTGTTTTGCCTACAATGCGTCTAGTTTCATAAAACACATATTCTTTTGTAGCATACATCTCATCTTCAAGATCGTATTTGCTGTAGATAGTATTCTTAACGTTGTCAAATACATTCGTAGGGATATCGGCAACCTTTACAGTTGCTACTGGATCTCCCAATTTTTTACATTTGTGATCTAATATCAACTGGTCTATATTCATTTTTTAATATTGCTGATTTAATTAGTACATCGTGATCTTTAACCATCTGCCCAAAAACATTTTTGTGTTCCGGCCATTTAGGTAACTGCCCTGCAGGAATAATACAATCATAGTATAATTCGTATCTAGGCCAGACGTCAGAAGTCTTGATTGTACGTCGTTGAGTTCTAGACCACGACACTGGCATTGACCAAACTATCTTGTATATTTCGTTACGCTCTGCTCGAGTCATAGCATAGTTCCAACAATGTTCTAATCCGTTTAATTTGTAATTCCATCTATGAGAACTTTTTGTACCTAACATGGTCATATACCACATAGGCCCTCTTTCTGTAAACTGTTGAGTAAGGAATGATACTAGTTCATTGTTTTCAAAATATCCTACCACACGCCCAAGTTCTTTGTTAGGGTAAGGTTCTAAGAATCTAGATATCTGATCTTCAAAAAAAGACAAGTCATATTTTTCGATTTGTATGCCTGTGATTTTATTTTTAGGCCTAATAATATCCATTATGGCCCCAAGATGATCAATGGTTAAATCTTTGACGTTGTCCATTTTTCTAACCCTGTTCTTTCTAAAAATTCTTCTGAAAAGACACCGTCGAAACGAATACTAAATGTAGAACTATCTGATGGATCACTTCCGTGCACATTTGCAGAATCAAAAAATGCTGTCTTGGAAGTTATGTAATGTTTAGTGTCGCCATCTCTAATAAAGAATTTTTTTCTTTGAAGAGGATTCATCCAAATAAAATTATCTTTTCTACTAACTCCATCTACATAATCACTGTGTTCAATTGACACACTGTAAGGATCATTTAGCATTATTACAACCCTACCAATTTCTTTAAAAATATTTTGTTGTTCGACCCATGTCATTAAGGACTGAAAATGTTTTATTGCTGGTAGATCCCTCGAAGATGCACTAGAATTTTTATTCTCATAGCTAGTAGACATGCGTAGAATAATACATTGCCCTAGCACATGACTGGGCCATTTATATTGTATAAATGTTTGCGGTTCCCAATCTTTTAAAGAAGTCAATAAGTTATAGTAGGGATGTAATGGGTCTGCAGATATTGCCCTATAAATTTCCGGTACAGATTTTTTTGTTTTATCAACATAACCTGGACCAGAATTTGTTGGACCAGCTGTTCCTCTAGACTTGGCAATTCCTAGGATAATGTCGTCGATTATTGCATCTAACGAGGGTGTGTTTAAAAATTCATCTAGTGATAGATAGGGTTTGCCAAGCACGTGGTACATTTTATTTTTTCAAAATTTGTTATTCATAAATATTTATACTATGTTTTTTGACAAAGATTTAAAAGAGATAACCAAAGTCCCATCTGATATTTTGGAACACTTTGCCAACGAAGTTCAGTTTGTTGATTGGAATCTTTCAGACTTTGACCGACAAGAAATAACTTTAGTCGAAGGACGACTTTGCCTATTACCTTTTTTAATATCTAAACCAGATCAACTAACACATACACCTAGTAGAAAAAAGATCTGGGATGCTGCGTTGCCAATAATTGAATTCGTCAAAGACATTATTCCAAATGGAAAAATTATTAGAGGTGAAATTGTTAACCTAGTTCCAGATCGATCACTGACTCCACACATTGATGTCTACTGGTTTCATCGAGAGTCAAGAAGAATACACATTCCGATTACTACAAATGATCAATGTTTTTTAACTTTTGAAGATAGGCAGCATCATTTATCAGTCGGATCAATGTATGAAATAAACAATCGTATAATTCATTCTGCATTTAACAACGGACTGACTAACAGAGTGCATGTTATTTTAGATATCATGGATTCAAATCTTTATAATGATGCACTGTTGACAAAACAAAATTTTATGGAAAAAGTATGAAACTACCAGTCCCGATAATAGATCTAAAAGAATGTCCTTTAGAAATATTTCAATACCTCACTGATGTCTTTGTCAATAACACAGATTGGGATAATAATGATTTATTAACCAAAGAGGAAGCATTCTATGATCAGTCTTTTAGATACGAAGCTGTTACCAAATACTTTAATGAAAAATCATTTTACTTTAGTAAGTTGCCTCCCTCCGAAGCAACAACAAATAAAATCAAACCCTATATTGATTACTTGCTAACAGAGTTGTTTCCCGAATACAGTATTTTTAGATGTCAAGTTGTTTGTCTTAAGCCTGGACAAAATGTATACCCGCATATAGATCCTAGATACTATCACATCTATGGAAAAAGAATTCACCTACCTCTGCTAGTCAATGATAGATCTTACCATGTTCATTTTAATCCAGAAAATGAATACAACATGGAGTTTAGTAAAATGTCTCAAGGGATGATCATTGATTTTGATAACATCACACCCCACTCAGCATTTAACTACGGAGACACTAATAGAATACACATTATCTGTGACATAGTTAAAAACAGCACAGTTGAAAAACTTGAAGTCGCATTAAATGGCTATCCTAATGCAACTAATCAAAAAGTTGTAGATGAGTATTATTTTCATCTTGCAAATATTGAAAAAAAATATAATTGCAAATATCAAGATTTAAAAACTTTTTATTTGGAAAAATTACAATCGATAAATCCTCATGTCTAATACTCAAAATTTTAAAATAAACGATCAATACTCTATTTGTTTAGATCAGCATTTTGATTTAGACACTTTAAAATCTTTATATCAAACTGAAATTGTCAAAGGGCTTGTTCTGTCCAAAGACTACTACGAGCCAATCGAGATTGGAAACCAGCAAGCAATTTTCAACAAAGATCACATAGAACCTAAGCTATACATTAGAGATACTTTTTCTAAAACTGACGAGTATCAACAGCTAAAAGATAGTGGATTTACTGATCTTCAAATCTACGATTATGTTCGTTTTAAATTTCCAGTAAGAACTCTGGGGACAAAATTATTGCTCAGAACTTATCCTAATTACAGCAAGGCATTTGGGGCTAAACATCTAGCTAGGCTGAATAGGGATCAAGCCGCATATCAATTTTTTCCCGGACTAAGACAATGGATCGAAAATTCAGATGCATTTAAAGAAGTAGGTAGAATCTTGTTCTTTATCAATGAGCTAGGATCATACACTCCGATACACTGCGACTATGCCAACTTAAATTCCCTCAAAGATCAATTCATCTGGATCAATTTATTCAACAAAAAACAGTTCTTTGTCCTAGACGAGCACCTGAATAAACAGTACTTAAAAGGTGAGATAAATACTTTTGATAACGCAACATGGCATGGTTCCGAGCCTGCTAAACACAGTTGTTTCACTATACGTATCGACGGATTATTCAGCGATGAATTTTTAGCTAAAACAGGATTAGACAAACATTATGCAACTAGCAAAGCAAATTAGAAATGTAATTAAGGGTAACAATCCCACTACTTTGCTGGTCTTTAATTTATACCTGTTCACTGTATTAGTTATCGGCTCATCGGTAGCATCATTTAATCTTTCATGGATTGCAGTATCATTGCTCATGTATTTTTTGATGATATGTTGCGGTGTAAGCATAACCTATCACAGAGCTTTAACTCACAAAGCACTAATGATGCCAAAATGGTTAGAGCGTATATTTGCCACCTTTGCTTGCATGGCCGGAACTGGTAGTCCTATTATGTGGGTTATGACACATAGACAGCATCACAGGTTCGCTGACAAGGATGGGGATCCGCACCCGCCTGGTGCAGTGTATAAAACAGTGTTTGGAATTTATCCAAGAGTCAGTGGGCATATTAGAGATATTGTAGCAGACAAATATTACAGAATCTGGCACAGAAATTACTTTGGTATTCTAACTGTGTGGGCCGCTGCTTTATATTTTATTTTCGGATTTGATGCATTATATTTTATTGTAGTTTTACCCGTGACTGCCAGTGTGTTAGTCAGTAATGCACTTAATTGGTTTGGCCATAAAGAATCAAAAGTATCTTATAGAAACTACGAATTATCTGATAACAGTCACAACAATTGGATCATGGCATTGCTAGCATTTGGAGAAGGGTGGCATAACAATCACCATCGTCATCCTGGCAGTGCAAAATTTGGTATTTTTAACAAGGAGTTGGATCTGTCTTTCCTTGTTATTAAAGGATTAGAAAAACTAGGGTTAGCATATAAAATTCGATACCCTAATGAAAAATTAATAAAGGTTTAAATTATGTATAAAGTTACCACAGTTTTTGAAAAACCTAACGCAGACGTACAGTATTATCTAGCCACACAACCTGAGCTTAGATCACAGTTTGCCACATTTGTGGCAGCATCAACTGAGGTTATTACATTAAATGTAGTAGACGAATCGACTACTAAACAAGTTTCGGAAGCATTCTATGCAGATGAAACTATGTTTAATAGTTTTATTACACGATTCAATCAACAATTTCCTACATTTTTTGCTGATAGAGATGCCTATCATGCATCTGTCGGTGTTACAACGACTCGATCAACAGCTACGGTCTAAATCTAGGTTCTTGTAAGTCCATTAAGCAAGTGCACCATTTTGCTGTGCATATTACTCCTTCGTTTACAAAACCAAAATCTTCGTCGTTGATGTTTCCAATAATCCCTCCGACCCTGCAAACCCCTCGATAGATTAATTCGTGTTGTATAGTGATAAGATCTATACCGATGGAACAATCCCAACCATTATAATTGTTCATTTTCTTTTCAACTAACTCGTATACACTATAATCTTTAAAACTTCCATCATCGAATTCTACACTCATCTTTGTTCCATAGTGTGAGGTTATAGGAAGTTGTGACACAGTTTTAGTTGATCTTAGCTTACCTAGTTTTGAAATATTGTTTAATAAAATTTGAGTTTGTTCTTCAGAGTATTTTGCTAGTTCTCTTGGGCTGAAACTTCCGTTGGTATAATAAAAGATTGCTTTTAAACTAGAGATAGCACCAGT
>JACCDX011517351.1_pt1 | contig 11888 bp, 10 predicted proteins | sample 7449681 | NCBI WGS metagenome assembly JACCDX01 (sample SAMN15323450, study PRJNA562643) | freshwater metagenome | isolation source: river surface water | place: USA:Blue River Watershed | collected 2017-08-18 | reverse complement strand
CGCCCCCTCCACCGCCCGTTCCAGAGGATGTGATTTTGCTTCGCGAGATTCGTGACAGCCTAAAAAAATAATTTGTCCCAAAATATTTCCCAAGAGACACGAGAACAAGCTCAGATCATTTTTCAAAATGGTTTGGGCTTGCTTCAACAAGGAAAGTCTGACGAAGCAGATCAGTTTTTTTCTGAGGCACATAAATTAGATCCAAACAATGTTGATACATTAAATCTTTTAGGCATTCGCGCTTATCAGAAACAAGATCATAAAAGTGCAATTAATTTTTTGGGTCGAGCAAATTTAATTGCTCCTCATTCTGCCCAAACACTCAGCAATTTAGGTTTAGTCCACAACGCACTTTTTCAATATGCAGATGCATTGCCATACTTTACTTTGGCAATTGAATGTGATCCTAATATTCCGGAGGCCCATAACAATCATGGCAATACGTTACGAGGCCTGGGGAAAATTGATGAAGCAAATAAAGCTTATGAAAGAGCTATTGCCTTAAGACCAAACTACGCAGAAGCCTTAAGTAATCAAGGGGTTCTATTGCTGGAGGCGGAAAAGACTGACAAGGCAATTTCCTTGTTTGAGCGGGCAATTAAGGCGAATCCGCATTTTGCAACTGCCTACAATAATTTAGGTAATGCGTTCACCCAAATTGAACATTACGAAGATGCATTTCAATGCTTTGAAAGAGCGCTGCAAATTAATCCAAGCTATCTCGATGCATGCTTGAACTTTGGTAATAGCCTAAAAAAATGCAAGCAATACGAAGCGGCTATTGATTGCTACCAACATGCTTTGAAAATAAATTCAAATAATGCAAAAACATTTTATTTTTTGGGAGAGGTTTATTACGATCTCGGCGACTGTGATTTAGCAAAAACTTACTATGCCAAGTCTCTAGAATTAGACCCAGAAGATTTAGAGTCTCATATCGCACTCTCTATTGCACAAATTCCTAAAGTAGCAAAGAGTATTCAAGAATTTAATGACTCCAGAATTGCATTTGCTCAGCAACTCCAATTTTTTCAAGCCCTTCCTCAACAAAAAATTGACTTGGCCTTGAGTGAAAAATTGATTACGCGACACCCTTTTTATATTGCATACCAAGACCTAAATAACGAGAACCTTCTCTCTCAATTTGGGAAGATTTGCGCTGATTTAGCCAAGCCAATTCAAGAGAAATTGAACATAAGGCGCGACCCTACAAAAACAAACGCCAAAATCAGAGTAGGTATTGTTAGCAGCTTTATTTGCGACCATCCCGTCTGGCGCGCCATTACCAAGGGGTGGGTAAGTCAGCTAGATTCATCGCAATTTGAGCTTTATATCTTAAATACCAACGGAGTAGAGGACGAAGAGACTGAGCTAGCTAAATCAAAGGCCGTGAGCTATACAAACTGCGGCACTGCAGTCATGAAAGCAGCTCAAACCGTTGTGGATCTCCATCTTGATGTCATTCTTTATCCTGAAATTGGTATGGATACTGTCAGCAAGGCTTTGGCATGTTTACGACTTGCCCCAGTTCAGGCTGCTAGCTGGGGTCACCCAGAAACAACCGGGCTACCGACAATTGACTTCTATTTGTCAGCCCAACTAATGGAGCCCCCAGAAGCAAGCCACCTTTACAGCGAAAAGCTGGTTTGTCTACCAAATTTAGGAACCTGCTTTGAGAACACTTCGATTCAAGTGGTGACTCCTGATTTAAGTGGCCTCGGGATTGATTCTCAATCTCCAATATTGTTATGTGCTGGCTCGCCATCTAAATACAACCCAAACCATGACCAGGTATTGGTACAAATTGCACAAAAGCTTGGGGCCTGTCAGTTTGTCTTTTTTAACTTCAGCGAGAATCTCACCGCAATCTTAAAAGAGCGCCTGATAGAAAGCTTCAATAAAGCCAATCTCGATGCCAATCAATTTCTACGTTTTATTCCCTTCCTTAAAAAGGAAGAGTTTCATGGCTTAATGCAGGCGTCCGATCTCTATCTCGACACCATAGGCTTTTCGGGATTCAATACCGCCATGCAAGCACTAGATTCGGGTCTACCTGTTGTCGCCTTTGCAGGCCCACAGATGCGTGGCCGTCTTGCCAGCTCGATTTTAAGTAGGATGGATCTCAATGAATTTGTTTGTAGCTCAGAGTCAGAATATATTGACCTAGTAATTGAGCTACTCCGAAACCGAGAGTTACTAAACTCCGTTAAGATAAAAATAAATCAGTCCAAAGATGTTGTATTTAATGATCTAGAACCCATTAGGGAATTGGAAAAATTTTTAATCGAGCAAGTTCAAAAAATAACTAAAGTAGGCCCTTAATGAACTCTTCACTGAATAAATACTGGCTCTTATTTGCGCAAACTGTAACCGTCATGTTGGCAGCATTATTTATTGTGGCAACTCTAAAGCCAGAGTGGTTATCAGATTCAAGAATGCATTCTTTGGTAGATACGGTTTCCCTAAAAGAAAGTGGCTACGACGGACAACTCAGTCCCGGCTCATATCATGAAGCCGTCAAGCGCTCGATGCCTGCCGTGGTCAATATCTTCACCAGCAAAACCTCCAACAAGCCAAGGGCTCGCAAAGGGACCAATCCAAATTCTGCAGATCCTTTGTTTAAGTTCTTCTTTGGAGATCAGCCGCCAGAAGAGGAGCCCAGCTCCAGCTTGGGGTCTGGCGTCTTAGTCAGCCCTGAGGGATATATATTGACTAATCACCACGTTATTAGTGATGCAGATGAAATCGATGTCGCTTTATCAGATGGCAGAAAAGTCAAAGCCCAAGTGATTGGCAGTGACCCAGAAACGGATATTGCCGTATTAAAAATTGAAGCAAAACAATTACCCACTCCAATTACGCTTGGCAAAGTTGAATCGGTGCATGTTGGTGATGTAGTGCTAGCTATCGGCAACCCATTTGGAGTTGGTCAAACTGTGACCTCCGGTATTGTTTCTGCACTAGGTCGTGATCATGTAGGCATCAATACCTTTGAAAACTTTATTCAGACCGATGCGGCAATCAACCCCGGAAATTCTGGCGGCGCATTAATTGATACCCGTGGGAATCTCATTGGCATCAACACAGCGATTTACTCCAATAATGGCGGCTCCATGGGCATTGGTTTTGCCATCCCCATCAATCTAGCCAAGCAGGTTATGGAGTCCATCCTGAGCAATGGCAGCGTTACCAGGGGATGGATTGGAGTTGAGCCACAAAACCTTTCCAAAGAGCTCCTGGAGTCCCTAGGCTTGCCTACCAGCACTCAGGGTGTATTGCTCTCAGGAGTCCTGGAAGGAGGTCCTGCGGCGAAGGGTGGAGTGAAGCCGGGAGACGTACTGATCACCGTCAATGGCAATCCCACCAAAGACGTCAGACAGCTTTTAAATCAAATTGCACAGATTGCTCCTGGCAATGATGCAAAGCTCAAAATTCTTCGCAAAGATAAAGAGCTTGAGTTAACAGTGCAAGCTGGTAAACGGCCCAAGCCCAAAAAGATGATGCAGTAAAAGCTAGTTATATTTTTGGTGAGGGCTATGGACTTAGCCCACCAAAATTTTGGATAAGAACTCTTTAGCTCTTGGTGAGCGTAATTCTGGATTAGCAAAGAATTCTTCCTTGCTGCAATCCTCAACAATGCGTCCTTGATCCATAAAAATCACGCGGTGACTCACCTTTTTAGCAAAACCCATCTCGTGAGTAACGCAACACATGGTCATACCCTCATTTGCCAACTTCACCATCACATCCAACACTTCACCGACCATCTCGGGATCCAATGCAGAGGTTGGCTCATCAAATAGCATCACGATGGGATCCATGCTTAATGCTCTAGCTATTGCTACCCGTTGCTGCTGACCGCCCGATAGCTGACCAGGAAACTTATCTTTCTGAGCCAATAATCCGACGCGATCCAAGTATTTAAGTCCATGCGCATTGGCTTCATCAGCAGAGCGCCCCAATACCTTCATCTGCGCCAGGGTCAAGTTCTCCGTAACACTCAAGTGTGGGAAAAGTTCAAAGTGCTGAAACACCATACCCACACGAGCACGAAGCTGAGGCAAATTGGTTTTTGGATCATGAATATGTACCCCATCAACCACAATCTCACCTTTTTGAAAGGGCTCTAATGCATTGATCGTTTTAATTAAGGTGGATTTACCAGAACCAGATGGGCCACAAATGACTACTACCTCACCTTTTTGGATCGAAGTACTGCAGTCAGTGAGCACCTGAAAAGATCCATACCACTTAGATACATTGCGAAGTTCGATCATGATATTTTTAGTAGCTCAGAGATATTTAGCGAATGATGGCAATCTTGGAATGAATCTTGCGCACCACTTTTGAAAGCGAAAAACAAATAATGAAGTAAGTAAACGCAGCCAAGATATAAGTCTCAATAGGTCGACCATAATTTTTTCCAGCAATCTCAAAACCTTTGAGAAGGTCATAAGCACCAATTGCATATACCAGTGAAGTGTCCTGAAACAAAATAATCGTTTGCGTCATAAAAACTGGAATCATGTTTCTAAAGGCTTGTGGCAACACAATGAATCGCATATTTTGACCATAGGTCATACCCAAAGCTTCTGCAGCATAAGCCTGGCCTCTTGGTACCGACTGAATTCCAGCCCGAACAATTTCTGAAAAAAATGCTGCCTCAAATGCAATAAAGGTAATGGTTGCAGAGAGATCAGCGCCAATAGGCTTACCTATCAACATCGGGATTAATAAGAAGAACCACAAAATCACCATCACCAGCGGAATGGAGCGCATGGTATTGACATAAAACGTAGCGGGATACATCAAAGCAGGTTTGCCAGACAGCCTCATGAGTGCCAAGAAAGTGCCCACGATAATTCCGCCAATAGTTGCAATGACAGTTAACTGAATGCTGAAGAGCAATCCCTTCAAAATATAGTTAGTGAACAAGTCCCAGTTATAAAAGCTTAGATCGAGGCCAAACATTTAGTGTGCGCCCCCTACTTCGCTAGATTGAGCAATAAATCCCGGAATGCGCGTTCTTTTCTCTATCAAGGCCATGACACGATTTACTGCAAACGCTGAAGAGGCATACAGCAAAGTAACAGCTAAATAGATTTCGACTCCATGTGAAGTTTCTTCTTGAGCCTGCATCGCAAACAAAGTGAGTTCTGGCACTGAAACTGCGAATGCAACCGAAGAGTTTTTGATCAAATTCATACTCTCGGAAGTTAATGGGGGTATTACGATACGCAGCGCCATAGGCAAGATGACATAACGATAGCTTTGAAATGTAGTGAGACCTAATGCAGTAGAGGCCATACGTTGCCCACTAGGTAAAGCCTGAATCCCTGCCCTAACCTGCTCAGCGATCCGTGCAGAAGTAAAAAATCCCAAAGCAATACTGACAAGCCAATAGGACGGCAGCGCTTTCAAGGGCAAAACAAATGCAGGGATAACGTGATACCAAAGAAATACTTGAACCAAAATCGGAATGTTTCTAAAAAGCTCGACCCAGGCAGTAGATAAACGAATTAGCCATTTATTTAATGCGCCGGTCTCAGGCAAAGTGCGTAAAGTGCCCATAAGGGCACCAATTAGCAGAGCAATGGTCAAGCTCAAACCCGCAACCGCCAGGGTCCAGCCCCAAGCTTTTACGAGCCAATCGAGATAACTGGGATCTGCGTTCTGGCCCAGACCTAATATCGAGGAGATGCAGTGATCAACTACATCTCCGTCTAAGGTGCTCTTACAAAAAACACCTAAATCTAATGCCATGGTTTATTTCTTTTGATAATCTTCTGCAGGCTTGTCATTTAAATTAGCCCAAGCATTTTTTGTCGCAGGAGATAGTTCAAGTCCGACCACAATATTTTTTGGCGGAATAGGAGATAAAAACCACTTATTCCAGAGCTTGGGCATATTGCCATTCTTCACAATCTTGGCAATTGCTTCATTTACTGCAGCCTTGAACTCTGGGTCATCCTTGCGAACCATAATCGCAATAGGCTCTGTACTGAGAACTTCACCGACAATCTTGTATTCCTTTGGATTCTTAGAGTTGGCAATATTGCCGGCCAAGATAGAGCCATCCATCACAAAAGCATCGGCACGGCCAGACTCTAGGAGCAAGAAGCTGTCTGCGTGATCCTTACCAAATACCTCATCGAAGTTCACGCCATTGGCCTTTTCATGTTTACGTAATAGTTGCACTGAAGTTGTACCTGTCGTAGTAGCAACTTTTTTGCCTGCTAACTGAGAAATAGAATTAATCCCAGAATTAGCCTTCACCGCAATACGGACTTCCTCAACATACAAGGTATTAGCAAAGCCTACATCTTTTGCTCGCGCAGTATTGTTAGTAGTGGTTCCACACTCAATATCAATAGTGCCGTTTTGCATCAAGGGAACGCGGTTTTGCGAAGTGACTGGCTGATAGTTAATGCGCAAAGTGCCCATTCCCAATTTATCTTTAATATCACCTAAAATCATGCGGCAGATTTCTACATGGTATCCATCAAAACGACTATCCCCAGTGGTATAGGACATCGGAATGGAAGACTCACGAACACCCATGGTGATAGCGCCAGAGGATTTAATTTTATCTAGTGTCGGTGAGGCTGCAAATAAGTTAGTGCACAGCAGAATATTAGCGAAAAAAACGAAGGCATATACCTTCAAAATATTGGATTTCATCAGGAGATTCCTTTTAATCTAACTTTGCAGCTTTGACGACACACCTCCCCAAGCCAGAAAAATAATCTTTTGCTTTGGGGGTCAATTCCAAATACTTCTTACGCCCATCAACATCATCACCATAACGAATATAGCCCTGCTTTTGAAGGTTGCTTAATCTTCTGTGTAGTGTTGCTGGAGATCCAATCTTACTCAGATAAATCGCCTCGGAAACAAGCAAAGGATTGCCATCAAGATAATGAATTGCCACTAAATCCAACAGCTTCTTTTCTGTGGCATCCAAACGAAAGAGGTCTGATGCTCCTTCAAGCGCTTCAAGCAATCGCACAAGCCTTAAATAAGCATTTGTAATGATTACTGATTTCAATTTTTTAGTCTCATATTTAGTTTTTTACTACTTTATAACAATTATATAAAAAGTGTAAGGGTTAGCTCTCTATTTATTCCTCACATCTGTTTCTACAATAGTTATCAAGGTTATATATAAATTGAATAACGTCCCCCAGAAAATATCTATAGTTATATCCATAGTCGCACTTTGGGTGCTCTGTGACTACCTCAATATTTACTTCTTGAGCCTATTTAAAGTTCACGATTTTCTCTATGCTATTTATTTACTGGCTGGTTTTAGATTGCTAGCGGTAATTTTATTTGGATGGCTGGGAGTTTTTGGTGTTTTTCTAGGATATCTGCTCTCTGGTTATTTCTTAAGGGGATTTAATATTCAGGATGCAATCTGCCTTGGGGGCCTTTCTTCTATTGCCCCTTATATTGCCTACAATATCTGGAAAAAAATACTCAATAAAACAAATGACTTCCTCAATGTCAACTTTATTGACCTCTTTTACCTAATTATGCTCAGCAGCATTCTTAGTGCTGCATTTAGATCGGGCTACCTCATTAGTTTTGATAAAAATATTAGTGCGGACATACTTCTCACTACATTTTCAGCAAATGTAAGCGGGTCAATTCTTTTTCTTTTTGGACTAAAGGCCCTATTTAACCTATTTAGACGATTACTTTTAAATAACTAAAAATAGTACTTTAAATCTTCATTCCTTAATATTTGGAGATTTAAAGAATGAAAAAATCGCTATTAGCAGTTGCAGCTATCGGTGCATTTGCATCTGCTGCTCAAGCTCAGTCCAGCGTAACCGTATACGGTATCTTGGACGTTGGTTACATCGGTTCAAACGCACGTGAAGGTTCTGTTTCTTCTGCTGCAACTGGATCACAAGTTAACAAGATTCAAAAGTCTGCTTTCGGCCAATCAGCTGAGCAAACTTCACGTTTGGGTTTCAAAGGTACTGAAGATTTAGGTGGCGGCGCTTCTGCTTTCTTTACTGTTGAACTCGGGTTGACACCAGCTAACTCAGAATTGTCTGGTGGTACTGCTGAAGATCGCGTACAACGTACAACTAGTGGTTCAGGTTCAGCTGTTGATAACCGTCAATCATTTGTTGGTTTGAAAAAGAATGGTATCGGCCAATTCGCATTCGGTCGTCAATACACTCCAGTATTTAACACTGGCGCTGCTACATCTCCTGGCCAATACAACAACGTAGTTGGTGACGTTGTTTACGTAGGTAGTTCTTCAGTCTACTCTGCAGGTACTAACGTAGGCGGTGGTAATAATAACGGTGCTGGCTTTACAAACCGTGCTTCAAACGCATTGACTATCCAGTCTGACAAGTTTGCTGGCTTCCAAGTTGGTGGCTTGTATGCATTAAACAACACAAACCAAACTGAACTCAGCGCCCCTGGCCTTACAGCTGCTCAAACCAACTTCGCATCTAACGGTGGCAACACTAACTGGGGTGGTTGGGGCTTGAACGGTAACTTCACATGGCAGAAATTGTATGTTGGTGTTGCTTACCAGTCATTTAAGACTCAGTACAGCACTGGCGTTGCTTCAGGTATTACTGCTCAAAACTTGAATTCAGTTGGCGCTTCAGCTGGTCAATTGACAGGTTCAGGCACAGTATTCCCAGCTGCTCAGATCTCTGACAAGCAAACTCTGGTTGGTGCAACTTATGACTTCGGCATCTTGAAGGCGTACGCACAATGGGTTGGTCGTAAGGTACAAAATGACTATGTAACAGTTGGTCAAGCCGCACCTGCTGCATATCCTGGTCAGCCAACTACTACTCAAGCTGCTGGTGAGCAATTGAACCGTAATGCACAGCAGATCGGTGTTCGTAGCTATATCACTCCAACAATCGAGTCATGGGCTTCTGTTGGTACGGGCAAGATCAAAGCAACTGCTGGTGGTTCATCTGCTAACTTCTTCGGTTATCAGTTGGGTTCAAACTACTACCTCAGCAAGCGCACAAACTTGTACGCTATCTATGGTCAGACACAAACAACTAGCAACAGCGTAACTGCTGGTGTTGGTGCTGGTGCTAACCAATACGCTGTTGGCGTACGTCACACTTTCTAATTACTGGCTAGCGTAAGCTAGTCTTAGATTAGATCTAAAAACCACCCTTCGGGGTGGTTTTTTTATGAAAATTTTTTAGAATCAATCTTATAGTTAATGTTGATAATTGTTACAAATACCGATACTAGTATTTGTAACTTAGTTGTAAAAACACATCATATTTATAACTAAATATGATTTTTATTTACACACCACCAGACGATATTCATGCGGCTAACGATGATTGCGCCCACGATTCCTATGGAAAATTTAAGCCTTTTGATCACAAGGCTTCAAATTCAGCATTCAAAATACCGAAAATTACACAGCCAAAGCCCTTGGCTGAGACATTCTCCTCCCTAGCTGAGAAAGCTTTAGATAGAGAAATTCAAAAACATATTGCTGGTGACATAACAAAACAAACTCTAGGAATGTTTAAAAGTAGACTTAGGGCAATGTTGTTGCCATATTTTGGCGAATTTATAGTTGTAGAGATTCGCTATGAAGATATAGCTGGATTCATAAACTACCTTTATGAACATGACATTAAGCCGGTCACCATTAAGCAGTATCTTGGTCTATTACGCAGAATCTTAACGTTGGCATTAGAAAAAGAGATTATTTTTAAAGTTCCACTATTTCCTAAGATCAAAGCTAAGAGCATTCCTAGGGGAAGTTTTACTTGTAGTGAGTATCGAAAAATTCTATCAACTAGCCGAAAGATTGCCTCGGATGATGAATACATCAAGACTAATCATCGAAGTACTTCTGGGGGTGCCTATATTAAGCGTGAAACGGTTCCCCGAGAAATGACATGGTTGATTCAGTTTATGGTCAATTCTTTTGTAAGACCAGTAGATATTAAGCTGATTCAGCACAAACATATCGAGAGCGTAGTGGGAAACAACACCTATCTTCGCCTAAATCTACCAAAAACAAAGGGGCATAGCGGACAAATTGTCACCTTGAGATCGGCTAAGTTTATCTATGATCGATTGAAGCGCTATCAACTTGCTAGGGGCTATGGGTCGCCTAATGATTACCTCTTTCTGCCAGAGGCAAAGGATAGACAAGGAGCCATTCAATTAATTTCTAGCCACTTTAGAAAGATTTTAATTAGCAGTGGGCTATCTAAGGGGCAAGAAGGTCAAACAAGAACACTTTATAGTCTGAGGCATACCGCGATTACATTTCGTCTTTTATATGGAAAAGGTATTGACTTGCTAACGCTTGCGCGTAATGCGCGAACTTCTGTTGAAATGATTGAGCGGTTTTATTCATCCAACCTTACTGCTGAGATGAACATCGAAATGCTGCAATCAAAACGAACAGTTGTAAACATGCCAAGAGAGAAATTTTTTCAATCTCCCTGATAAGTAGATTTTCGTTGATCAAATAAAGAAAAAAACCCGCTGTGAAATCACAGCGGGTTAATTTAATGCCTAACTAATTCTTAACTAGCTTACGCTAGCATAAATTAGAAAGTGTGACGTACGCCAACAGCGTATTGGTTAGCACCGGCACCAACATAGCCAGTTACAGCAGAGCTAGATGTCTGTGATTGACCATAGATTGCGTACAAGTTTGTGCGCTTGCTGAGGTAGTAGTTTGAACCCAACTGATAACCGAAGAAGTTAGCAGATTGATTCAAGTTTGTGTATTTAACCTTACCTGTACCAACAGAAGCCCAAGACTCGATTGTTGGAGTGATATAGCTACGAACACCGATCTGCTGTGCAGTGCGGTTTAGCTGCTCACCAGCACCAGTAGCTGCTGTGCCAGCACCTGTGGAAGCTGCTGTGGTGTAGTCGTTTTGTACTTTACGGCCAACCCATTGTGCATATGCCTTCAAGATACCGAAGTCATAAGTTGCACCAACCAAGGTTTGCTTGTCAGAGATCTGAGCAGCTGGGAATAACGGGCCTGTTGCGCCCGTATTTTGACCGCCAGTAACAGCAGGTGATCCTAAATTAACGATGCCAGCAGTTGCAGTTACACCAGTACTGTATGAAGTTTTAAATGACTGATAAGCAACGCCTACATACAATTTCTGCCATGTGAAGTTACCGTTCAAGCCCCAACCGCCCCAGTTAGTGTTGCCACCAGATGAAGCTGTGTATGCACCAGGTGCAGCCAATTCAGTTTGGTTTTGGTTGTTTACTGCATACAAACCACCAACTTGGAAGCCAGCAAAACGATCAGACTGAGCTGTAAATGCGTTAGATGCACGGTTTGTGAAGCCAATACCGTTGTTAGTACCATTACCTGTTGTAGCGGTAGAAGCATAAGCTGAACCGCTTGTGTAAACCAAATCACCAACGATGTTGTTGTACTGGCCAGGAGATGTAGCAGCGCCAGTGTTAAATACTGGAGTGTATTGACGACCGAATGCGAATTGGCCGATACCGTTCTTTTTCAAACCAACAAAAGATTGACGGTTATCAACAGCAGAGCCAGAAGAGTTAGTTGTGCGCTGTAAGCGATCTTCTGTACCACCACCGGACAATTCAGAGTTTTGTGGTGTCAAACCGAGTTCAACAGTAAAGAAAGCAGAAGCGCCGCCGCCTAAGTCTTCAGTACCTTTGAAACCCAAACGTGAAGTTTGCTCACCAGATTGGCCAAAAGCAGACTTTTGAATCTTTTGTACTTGACCGCCTGAAACTGTGCCTTCACGTGCGTTTGAACCGATGTAACCAACGTCCAAGATACCGTATACAGTCACACTGGACTGAGCTTGAGCAGCAGATGCAAATGCACCGATAGCTGCAACTGCTAATAGCGATTTTTT
>JACCDX011174902.1_pt1 | contig 11889 bp, 11 predicted proteins | sample 7449681 | NCBI WGS metagenome assembly JACCDX01 (sample SAMN15323450, study PRJNA562643) | freshwater metagenome | isolation source: river surface water | place: USA:Blue River Watershed | collected 2017-08-18 | reverse complement strand
TTGAACTCAATATTAGAGAAGACGATGTTGCCCAATGCAGAAAAAGTGAAGGAGAAAATCGAGTCACTTTTGAATTGGTAGCAACGATTGTTTTGTATAAAATTTTTAATTTTTCCGCAGATCGTTTAGTCCGTTGACCACCTGAGTAGTAATATCCAAACTATCATTGGCATATAAGACTGACCCACCTGGAGAATAGCCCATAATGTATTGGACATTCTTGCCTTGAGTATATTTTTGCAGAAAACTATATATGGAGTCGTAAATCTGCTTGTTCAGCTGGCTTTCCTGCTCCATTAATTGCCCAGCCATTTGTTCTCTCAGCATCATTAGATTTTGCTCCTTACGAGCCAATTCATCTTTTCTCTGATCTACCTGACTCTGTGTCATACCACCATACTGCTTTTGAAAATCCATTACCTCTCGTTCAAGATTTTCAGCCTGGACTTGCATACTTTTCTCCAAGCGTGCTTGTTCGGCCTCTAACTTTTCTTTAGACTCTTGAAAAAGTGTATAATTCATCAAAAGACTATCGGTATTCAGGTACAGAATGGGCTGTCCGGAGAGGTGCTGGGGAAGGGATACGGCATCATCGTTCCGATGCGAAAAATGAAGATAATACAACACGGCAACAGCGCAAGCTAATATGCCATTTAATACGAAGGATACTTTATTCATACTGCAAAATTAGCCTGAATTAGGATTTTCACTATACATTTAGACTAAAATACATGAAAAATTCAATTTGCTAACCTTGAATTTCTGGCATGATTATCCAAACTTCAGTATTAACCGGTAATTTTACCAAACAACTAAAAAGTTTATGATTAAAATCATTCACTGCGTGATATTTTTAATGGGTCTGGTCTTTGCCCAGACGCAGGATTTGTATATAAATGCGGGATTCCGCAAGATGGAAGAGGGAGATTATTCAACGGCATTGGTATATCTTAACAAGGCCGTTCAGCAAGACCCAACCAAGGCCAAGGGGTACTACAAAAGAGCTGTTCTTAAAAAGATGCAAGGCGACCTTAAATCAGCGATTTTGGATTTGGATACTGCCTTATTTAAGGAATCCAATTATACGCCTGTTCATTATTTAAAAGCCGAAATCCTGGAAGGGATAGGTAAGAGGGAGATGGCCCTCAGGGAAATCAGCAGGTATATTCAACAAAACCCAAGAGATCTGAATGGTTATGAATTTAAAATTGACCTGCTTCAAAAAGAACAATCAGACAAAGCAGCCTTGCTTACCGCTGAGGACATGGTAGCCAATAATCCAGATTTGGCTCTTAGTTGGAAAACCAGAGGGAGAATTAGGGAGTCTCAATTAGATGGTCCTGGTGCTCTAAAAGATTATGATAAATGTCTTGAACTAGCGGTTCAAGATTCAATATGCCTTATCCGAAGAGCAAATTTAAGGTTTGATATGGGAGAGGCTTCCGGAGCCGCCAGTGATTATACTGCTTTTTTATCAAGATACCCGGAATACCCAGATCTATGGGTTAATTTATCTGAAGCTAGAGCCAGTATAAAAGATACCTTGGGCGCGATTCGAGCATTAGATTCAGCTTTGCTCAAGAAAGTGGATGACGCAGGATTATTCCTCAGTAGGGGGTTTTATCTTCTTACACAAAAAAAATATGAGCCCGCTGAGATGGATTATATTCGGGCGCTTGACATGAATACAGAAGAACGAGCGCTTGCCCTGTTCAATAAAGGTCTTTGCATTTTTTATTTAGATCGAAAGGAAGAGGCATGTAAAGACTGGACAGAGGCATCCAATGCTAATCCTCCCGTTGAAGAAGCCAAATTCTGGCTAAAAAAGTATTGCGCAGAAAAAAAATAATTTCATTTGCGCAAAAATATGCGCCTGGATTGTCCGAAAAATTTACCGTTATTAAATGATCTATCTTTCTTACAATTAAGATGTTACGGCATGTGATATGAAAATATATTTTGTTTGTCAATAATTTTTCCTCTTGAAAATATAATTTTCTGACCCTATAAATGTCCGGAATCTGTTTGACGCATCGAGCTACTTTTATTCAATAAAGGATGGAATCTGTTTGATTGCCTGCCTAAACTTTTAGAGAATAATTAAAGTACCGGACCATGATTGAAAGAAAAATACTGGAGCCCAATAAAACCTATCTTTTCACGAAAGAAATACTTGCAACTAACCAAATGTTTCCCGGGAATAGAAGGAAATGGTCTATTGAAACCGGAAGAGAGAATTTATGCAGATTTCTTCTGCCCATTGGCCATGTTTTAAACTTCACTATTGTGCAAAATAAACTGCTCATGGTCATCACCATCCATCCTCCTGATGTTTTAAAAAAAGTACCGAGATTGGTAAAAGACCAATCCTACACATTGGAAGCCAATACGCTTGATCAATATGTGAATGGCAAATTACAAGAACTGGCGCAGAAGCAAAGACCGACATACGAGCAAGATGATTTAAGTAAAGCAATCCGGAAAAGATTTGCAAATTTTCTCCAGTCCTTCTCAATTCGATACAATCGTCAATACAACCGAAAAGATAGGTTATCTGCCCGACCAACAGGTATTTTTGAAGTTCAAACAGAAGATGATTTAAGGCAACTTCTATCAGAAATTCAAAATACACCATTAATTCATGGCGATAAGAGAGACTTAAATAATTGCGAAACTAACTCCTATCATCTAGAACGAAAGGAAGTTCAAAAAGTAATTAGTTGGAAAAAGGTAATCGACTTATTCCAAGGAAAATTAAGTGTCTTTCAAAATGCGGTAAGAAACATTAGGGCTAAACTCATAAGAAGGGCTAATGAGTTTGAATATCTAAAAGATATACCACCCGGATGGTATTGGGGAAGAATTTAGGTAAGTCGCCTGATTTATATTTTATTCAGTCAATTATTAATAAATATATTTACTATCTTAAGGATGGTCATGGGTGAAATATGGATTTGTCAATAAAAAAATAAGATAATTGATTTTAAAATAGGCATTTTACTAGATTTAAATTTATTAAGAGAATAAATTATAAGTCAGATATTAATTTAACTTTGGCAAAAATCCTTTTTAAAATCTAACAAGAGTACCTACTATAAAGAATTGCCCCTTAAGGAAGGTTAAACCAAAAATGTGTCGGAAGCCATTCCAACCATTATAGGTACTTAATGTTTTTTATTAATCAAACAAAGTCCATACTGCCTCATGTCTCTCCTCCCGAACCAACTCCGGACCATTTACCCCAACACGATTTACTCGATTGCTTACCGTGTAAGTTTCAGCCCTAAATCCGCGCGCCTGCTCCGTCAAATTTAATCTCACCTCTACATCCATACCCCCATCCAACCACTCCTCAACACCCTCACGATCCAATACCAATGGCATACGATCATGTATCGACCGAATGATTCCTTTCGGCTCTGTCGTCAAAATTAAAAAAGAGGATTCCTGTTCCAATGTCTCAGGACGGTAAATTCCTGCCATACCATAAACGGGAAGGTGAGGAAAATGAATATAATATGGAATCTTCTCACCCCCTCGCTTCTGCCATTCATAAAACCCAGTTGAGGGAATTACACACCGAAAACCATTTGCCAAATGCTTAAATGATGACTTACTACCAACTGTTTCTGTTCGAGCATTAATCACAAATGAGGAACCACTTCCTACGGCCACTTGAAAACCCCAACGCATTGGTCGCAACCACGAACGATCTCGTCTTACCATCACAGGTAATACCTGCCCCGGTGCCGCGTTCCAGGTAGGTGAAAAATCTCCAGACTCCAATTCGGCCTTAAACCAAGATTCGATTTCCGAAGTACTAACGGCTAGACTGTAACGACCACACATAGGTTCGAAAATAAATGTATTTGCTATTTATGGCGCAATGTTATACACAGGATAAATAAAAACTGCGTATAACTAATTAAGCAATTAGCCTGTGTAATACCACAATCAAACAGCATCTTAATATTAATATTCTCATTAGCAGCCAAATAAAGCATAATCTATCCCTCAAGCTAAACCAGCCCCGATCAAATATACAATACAGAAATACGAACTTTTACAAAAAATTTTGGCCACCTAAAAAAAACAACAATATCCAGGAATGTTAGATTTATAGGGCATTGTATGTTCTTCTTACGAAATAAATGTAATAAACTAAACAGCGTCTAGCCAATCTTTTGAAACTTAACAAATCTGGTCGGATATCTAAAATAACTCTATCCTTAATACATATTTCGCAATCAATCTTCCTTCTCAAGGTATTTCTTAAAATGGGTAATAAAACAAGCCTGTCCCGAATACACATTGAATAACTTTTCCTAAATTTACTCCTATGTCCAGACCAAAGCTTTTCCTACTAGATGCCCTTGCTTTAATTTATAGAGCGCATTTCGCCTTCATCAAAAATCCTCGCATCACCTCTAAAGGACTCAATACTTCCGCTGTTTTTGGCTTTACAAATAGTCTTTTAGAAGTCCTGAATAAAGAAAAGCCTACCCACATTGGGGTAGCCTTTGACACAGCAGCGCCCACACAGCGACATGATACCTTTGCAGACTATAAAGCCCACCGACAAGAAGTTCCCGAGGATATTCTGACAGCCATACCCCTAACCTATCGCCTGCTCGAAGCCATGAAAATTCCAGTTCTTGTTATGGAGGGATATGAAGCAGATGATATCGTCGGAACCTTAGCGCAGCAAGCTGAAAAAGAAGGCTTCGATGTCTATATGATGACACCGGATAAAGACTATGCCCAACTTGTAACAAACCATATATTTATTTATAAACCTGCATCCTTCGGCTCCGGGCCCGAAGTTCTCGACAGACACAAAGTCATCGAAAAATATGGTGTACCCCCAGAACAAATTATTGATCTGCTGGGCCTCAAAGGGGATGCGTCCGATAATATACCTGGTATTCCTAAGGTGGGCGATAAAACCGCCCTTGAACTAATTCAACAATTTGGTTCCGTGGAGGAAATCATCCGGAGGTCCGACGAAATTTCCAAAAATGCGATTCGGGAAAGCGTCAAAGCGAATGCAGACATGGGATTACTCTCCAAAAAACTTGCAACAATCCAAATTGATGTACCAATTGATTTCGATGCAGAGGATCTTAAAATCTGTGAACCTGACAAAGACCGATTATTGGACCTTTTCCGTGAATTGGAATTTAAAAACATGGCATCCCGAGTCCTCGAGTCATTACCAGGTGGCCCCGGCATAAATGCGAACATCAAAAGCACGGCACCCGATCTTTTTAATCAACAATCCCCAATAGCCGGCGATAACGCTCAGCCTAATATCCTAGAGGACATTAACCACTTCCAAACACTTAATCTGGCAACTGTCAGTTATAAATCTGTCATTTCTGCGAATGAAATTAAAGAGTTGGTAACTAACCTTCTTGCCCAAACCCAGGTATGCCTCGACACAGAAACAACCTCCACAGATGCCATGCAGGCAGAACTCGTCGGTATGTCCTTTGCCTACAAAGCAGGAGAGGCATGGTATGTACCTTTCCCTAAAGAAAGAGATCAAGCCTTGGAAATATTAGAGACTTTTAAACCTGTCTTCGCTTCCTCAATTTTGAAAATTGGACAAAATCTAAAATATGATTTACTCGTTCTGAAAAATTACGGCTGTGACATTAAAGGTCCTTTTTATGACACCATGCTGGCGCACTATGTAACCGAACCTGACGGTAAACACGGCATGGATGCAATGGCTCGACAATTCCTGGCCTATGAACCAGTATCCATTACCACCCTCATCGGCAAAAAGGGTAAAGGACAATTATCTATGCGAGAAGTTGCATTGGAGGAAATTGTTCCATACGCTTGCGAAGATGCGGATGTAACCTTACAACTCAAAACGCCGCTCGATGAATCTCTCAACAAAACCGAAGTAGTAAATATATTTACGGATATTGAAATGCCTCTACTCCCAGTCCTTCTTGATATGGAATTTGAAGGCATTCGAATTGATGAAATCGGCCTACAAGAGTACTCGAAAGAACTTGGGTTGAATATTCAACAAGCCGAGGAAGAAATTTGGGATATGGCCGGTGAAAAATTCAATATCAACTCTCCGAAACAATTGGGGGATATTATTTTTGGAAAACTCCAACTAGATACCGGTAAGAAAACTAAAACAGGACAATACTCCACCAACGAGGAAGTACTTCAACAATTGTCCTGGTCACATGAACTACCTGCAAAAATCCTGGAATACAGACAGCTTAACAAACTGAAAGCAACTTATGTAGATGCACTTCCAGCCTTGATTCACCCCAAAACGGGTCGAGTCCATACGACCTTTTCTCAAGCCGTTGCAGCCACAGGGCGTCTGAGCTCCAATAACCCAAATCTGCAAAATATACCCATTCGTTCTGAAAAAGGAAGGGAAGTCAGAAGAGCTTTTGTCCCAAGAGACGATCAACATATTCTATTGTCTGCGGATTACTCTCAAATTGAATTGCGCATTATGGCCGAACTCAGTGGGGATGAAGGTATGCGGGAAGCTTTTCTTTCTGGTGCAGACATTCATCAGGCAACAGCCGCAAAAGTATTTGGAGTACCCCTCTCACTCGTTAATTCAGATATGAGAAGCAAAGCCAAGATGGTAAATTTCGGTATCATCTACGGCATTTCCGCTTTTGGTCTATCTCAGAGACTAAAAATTTCACGTAAAGAAGCTAAGGATATTATCGATAGTTATTTCGAGAAATACCCCGGTATAAAAACCTACATGAACGAAAGTATTGAAAGCGCCCGTAGTACCGGCTATGCAAAAACCTGGTCGGGACGCAAACGCTATCTCGCGGACATCAATTCTCAAAATGCCACCGTGCGAGGGTTTGCAGAACGAAATGCCATTAATTCCCCTATCCAAGGAACAGCTGCCGATATGATTAAAGTTGCCATGATACGCATTCATGAAAAAATGAAAGCCGCACAACTCCGTAGTCGTATGGTGTTACAGGTCCATGATGAATTACTCTTCGATGTCTATACCCCGGAATTAGAAGACCTTAAAGCCCTCGTACTGGAAGAAATGAAACACGCCCTACCTTTCAGCATACCACTGGAAGTAGGCATAGGCTCTGGTAAAAACTGGCTGGAGGCACATTAATCATCCTACCGCTTACCAAATCTCTCGGCCTGCTGCAAGCACCTTCTCGCTTCCGTACTGTCGCCCAGATATTGATAAGTAATTCCCAAACTACGCCAGGCCTCTGCATAATCCGGTAGAATTTCCAGAGATTTCTTAAAGTAAGGAACTGCGGTAGTAAAATCACCAGCCATTGCATAACTTGCCCCAAGGTTGTGATATGACTCATGAAATCCCGGATCCAACTCGATCGATTTCAAAAACGCCTGCCTTGCCTCATCCCTTTTTCCTAACATCCCCAGAGCATTACCCATATTACTCCACGCATTGGCGGAGGGTTTTATTTGCAAAGCCTTTTCCAGATAAAAATAAGCTGAATCATATTGACCTAACATCCCGTAGGCATTGCCAAGATTATTATAAGCCAACCCAAAATCCGGTTGAATACTCACTACTTTCAGATAGTTCTCTATGGCTTTTCTTTGGTTCCCCTGTTTCCCCCACTCAATCCCCAGGTTATTATAGGGCTCTGGAATATTGGGATACAATTCTGCAACGCGGGTAAATAAGGTAATGCTGTTTTGCCAGGTTTTAACCTGGGTACGAGTCAAAATGCCAAACCATGTCAATAATGCCACACAACCTAAATAGATGGGCCAGCGATAGGTACTTTTCTGTTTGATCCAATTGGATAAAAAAACAGCAAGTGGCACAATGACACCAATAGAGGATAAATAAAAATACCGATCTGCAGCAATGGCATTCCCAACCGGCAACCATTGAAGCACAGGGAACAGCAAGATGAGATAAAACAAGGCCCCAAACATCAATGGACGAAACCCTGTTCTTTGCCAAATCAAACCTATTCCAATCATGAGTCCCAACACCAAAAAAGGGGCAACCATGAACAGAATGGGCAAGGTGTCCTTGGGTGGATATGGATAAAACGCACATAAATTCAAGGGCAAAAAGGCTTTACCCAAATAAAATAATATCCCGTGACAGGCCGTCAGGAATTGATGAAAGGGAGTATAATACTCCGAATTACCAATGGCAGCGGCCTCCCTCTGAGCTAAAATGGCAACAATACCGGCCCCTATGGCTGGGAGGGTCATGAAAACTTTTTCCTTAATCCACCGCCATGACCAGGGCCGGTCCATTAAAAAATCGGTAAGAATTAATGCAGGAATCAGGGTTACTGCCATCGCCTTGGATAACAGGGAAAATAAAAACAACCCGTGTGTTAAAATAAAATAAATGACTTTACCACTTTGACGATAATGAATATAAGATAGCCAGGCGGCTAACCAGAAAAATGCGTACAACACATCTTTACGCTCCGACACCCAGGCAACAGATTCTACTTTCATCGGGTGTAAACCAAAGAACAAACTAATCAGGATAACAGGAAACCATTCTCCTTTTAGTAATCGGAAAAATATTAAAAACACTAAGGCCACATTTAATACATGAAGCACAAGGTTGGTTTGATGGTAAACCTCCGGCTTAAGTCCGCCTCTCTGATAATCCCATGCAAGGCTGGCAATGGTCAAAGGATGATAATTTCCCGACACATAAGTCGTAAACATTTTGTGAATGCCGGCATTGTCCGTATGCCGAATCAAACTGTTGTCCTTGACATAAACCGGGTCATCCCAATTGGTAAAATCCAATTTGTTGACTTCCATGTATGCACCACAAATCAAGACTAAAATCCCAATGGGGATTAACCATTGAATCCCGCTCAGGGTGGCATATCTGGATTGCTTCATCGTGCAAAAATATTTCAAAAATAATTCCTACACGAAATTCTTTTTCAGATTCAATAATTTATATCCATTCTGAACTTTAAATTCGGTTTATACTTTTCATACATACCAAATACTGATTGACATGAAGTCCAAACCAATGCACCTGAAACACCTTGGGATTGATTTTGGCAGCAAAACTGCCGGAACCACCGTTATTTGCTGGCAGGAGAACAATACGCTTCGATTTCATCAGTCCCTGAAAAATGAAGACGCAGACCAATTGATTTCTCAATTCATCCGGGAATTAAAGCCGGATGCCGTCTTTATTGATGCGCCTTTGTCCTTACCCATGGCCTATCGGAATTCAACAGGGCATTCTGACTTCTTTTATCGGGTAGCAGATAGAGCAACACAGGCCATGTCACCTCTGTTTTTGGGTGGACTCACGGCACGAAGCATGCGATTAGATCATTTGCACCCCGAACTCCCGTTTTATGAAGCTTATCCCGGAAAATTGGCAGAAATCTGGAAATGGAAAACCATGGGTTATAAAAAATCTCAGGCGTCTTTTCCCTTGTTCCAACAACAGATTTCAGAAAAAACAGGCCTTAAAATGTACCTACCCGAAAACACCCACCAATTAGATGGTGCGCTTGCCTGGTGCATTGGATGGCGTTATTATTATAATGAGGTTCAAATTTATGGTAACCCTGAAGAAGGTTTGATTTACGCCTAATTGGTTGCTTGCCCGGTAAGTTACTTACCCCTGGGTTGGTAACTTACCAAACACTATACCCCAACCTGATCAAGGACCTCATGAATCCGATCAAAATCTAACATCCCATCCTCATCCCGAAACCCAACTGAAAAACTTAACCCATAAGGAGAGGCTAATCCTTTTAAGTAAGATAAATCTGTTACCGAAGCCAATTCCACCCACACCTTTGATAAATCCATATCAGATGTAAGGCGGCTGGCCGGAATCTGTTGCATCACGCCTTCAGGTGTATCAGAATGAAACGCATCTATTCTCAAAATTCGAACCAATTCACGATCCGGATGAGCTTTCAAAGCCTCCAGACTGCCGGACTCTATGCCATGAAAGACCAGATTGTCCGGAATAGAATCTACTTCTCCAAATTCTTCTCCAACCTTCAGATAACAGTCCGTTCCACTCAACCAACCCACAATTTCCTGAATCATTTCCGGCGCAAGCCTACCCGAATCCCCTCTCACAAAATTGAAGGACAAGGCAGAAAATCCTTCGGCGGAACAAAACCGAGCATCCTGTAGCCCGGTAATTTCATCGGCTTTTAACTTCATATTACCTGCAAACTTACACATTCCGAGTGGTTGGCACCCCGAAAATTCCTAACTTTGCACCCGAGGCGCTGTAGTTCAATGGATAGAATGAAAGTTTCCGGAACTTTAGATAAAGGTTCGATTCCTTTCAGCGCTACATATATCAAAAACAGGAATGTTCTATCATTCCTGTTTTTGTTTGTTATTATCCCAGTGCCCTCCGGAAGTCGCATTTTTTTACTTTTACGATTGTTATTCACCTGAATGGAAATTCCGCTCTCCCATTATCTCATCCTGAGTGCCCTGCTCTTTTGCCTGGGATTACTCGCCGTGCTCACACGTCGAAATACCATTCTGATTCTAATGGGAATTGAGTTAATGTTAAATGCTTCCATGATCAATTTGGTAGGCTTCTCCCGCCACGACCCTGGCATGATGGCCGGGCAAATGTTCTCCCTTTTCATCATCGTGATAGCTGCGGCTTCCGCTGCCGTTGGTCTTGCCCTGGTCCTCAATGCCTATGACCGATATGGCACCATTAACCTCAACGATATTAACCGCCTGAAAAACTGATGCCAGCCATACCTATAGGGATATGCCTGCTGATGGCTGCGTTAGGATTTTTCCCCATCCGGCGATACGGACAACTGTCCCTTTCGATAAATTTCATTTCAATTTTTTTCCTTGCTGCAAGGTACACCTTGCAGCAGGGAAAAAATTTCATATGGATGGAGGCCGGGGGAACACCGATGGTTTTGTCCTGGGAATTTTCTGACCTGACGCTGATGATGGCAGCGATGGTCTGTATCGTAAACCTCCTGGTGCAGGGCTTCTCCCTCGCCTATATGGCGCATGACCCCAGAAAAAACGCCTACTTCCAGGCGCTCAACCTCTTTACCGCCTCTATGTTGGGTATTGTTTTTTCTGAAAGCCTGCTCCTGACTTTCTTATGCTGGGAATTGGTCGGCTTTAGCTCCTGGCTGCTCATTGGCTTTTGGTACCATAAACCCAAACCCGGGCCGGCAGCTACCAAAGCTTTCCTCCTTAACCGCGTGGCCGATGCGGCTTTTCTCTCCGGTATTCTGATCCTCTTTCATCGCTATCATTCTTTCTCTTATTCGGAGCTTACGCTGTTGGCACAAACAGATGATCCCCTCACGGCATTCGCTGCCGTGCTCCTCTTAATCGGGGCGTTTGGTAAATCTGCCCAATTCCCCTTTCAGGCCTGGTTGCCTGATGCCATGGCCGGCCCGACCCCGGCTTCAGCCATGATACATGCCGCCACCATGGTCGCTGCCGGCGTGTTCCTCGCTGCAAGGGTGTCCCCTTTTCTGGGAAGCGAAGCCCTTATGATAGCCGGCATTGCTGGAAGCCTCACCGCCCTTGCTGCCGCCCTCACCGCTCTCACCCAAACCGATATTAAAAAAATCCTGGCCTTCTCCACCCTTTCCCAATTAGGCCTCATGATGATAGGCATCGGCAGTGGTGCCCCGGGGGCTGCCTTGTTCCATCTCTTTACGCATGCCTTCTTCAAATGCGGGCTCTTCCTTGGTGCAGCCATGATCCTCCATATCCGCCACGAACACCACCCCCATGCCGACGATGCCGAACTTCAGGACATCCGACACATGCGTGGCTTGGTGCAAGCAAACCCTATTTTAAAATGGAGCATGGGTGCCTTATGCCTCGCTTTATCCGGCATTCCCCTCTTCTCCG
>JACCDX010976185.1_pt1 | contig 11889 bp, 4 predicted proteins | sample 7449681 | NCBI WGS metagenome assembly JACCDX01 (sample SAMN15323450, study PRJNA562643) | freshwater metagenome | isolation source: river surface water | place: USA:Blue River Watershed | collected 2017-08-18 | reverse complement strand
TTTTTATGGCAGAAGAAAAAACAATGCGGTTGAGCCTTGTAGCAAAGCAAATAAACGTGGGAACGTCTACGATCCTTCAGTTTCTCTCTGCGAAAGGTCACAAAATTGACAATAACCCCAACGCCAAACTGAACTTTGAGCAGTTGACTTTGTTAGCTAAGGAATATGGTGCGAACCATATTTTGGAATCCTCTGTAGAGGTTCCTAAGCCAGCTCCAGCACCAGAACCGGTGGCTGAAGCTCCAGCACCTGCACCAGCTCCAGAGCCAGTGGTGGAGAAGCCAGCTCCAGTCGCAGAAGCGCCGAAAGCTCCAGAGGCACCAGCTCCTGTAGCAGAGGCACCGGCAGTGGAGAAGCAGGTGGGATTGAAGATTTTGGGAAAAATCGAATTGGATAAAAAAGGTAATCCAGTTGCTCCTAAGGCAGAAAAGGCGCCAGAACCTACACCAGCTCCGGCACCTAAGCCAGAACCGGTCGTGGAGGAGCCTGCACCAGTGGTAGAAGCACCTAAGCCTGCGGTTGTAGTGGAAACACCTGCTACAGAGCCTGTTGTGGAAGATATTCAATTAATTGAGGCAAAAGGAGAGACCTTGAAAGGTCTAACTGTCTTGGGTAAAATTGAGTTACCAGCAGCGGGTGATCGCGGAAATAACGCGAAACACAAGCGCAAGCGTATCATCAAGGAAGAGAAAAAACCAGCTCCATCCGTTCCAGGTACAGGTGGTCGTCCAGGTGATAAAAAAGATTTCAATAAGAAACCAGCTCCAGGGGCTAAACCAGCACCTAAAGGAGAATTGTCAGATAAAGACATCCAAGAGCAAATCAAGGCTACGATGGCTCGTTTGCAAGGTGCGACCAATAAGCAAAGTTTCGGTGCGGACAAGCGTCGGGAGAAGCGTAAAGGTCGTGCGGAGGCAGAGGAAGCTCGTATGATGGCTGAAGATGAGGAGGCAAAAGTATTAAAGGTGACGGAATTTATTTCCGCATCAGATTTAGCTTCTTTAATGGACGTTTCAGTGAACGAAGTAATCTCGGCTTGTATGAGCTTAGGTATGTTCGTTTCGATTAACCAACGTTTGGATGCGGAAGCCATTACGGTAATTGCGGATGAATTTGGCTTCGAAGTTAGCTTCGTGTCTGCAGAAGAGGAAATTGATGTAGTCGAAGTAGAAGTGGAGGATTCTCCAGAGGATTTAGTGCCGCGTGCGCCTATCGTTACAATTATGGGTCACGTCGATCACGGTAAGACCTCTTTGCTAGATTATATTCGTAGAGCTAAAGTAGCCGCAGGTGAGGCGGGTGGTATCACCCAACACATCGGTGCTTATTCGGTAGAGACGAAATCAGGCAAAAAAGTAACTTTCCTAGATACACCGGGCCACGAAGCCTTTACGGCCATGCGTGCACGTGGAGCGAAAGTAACGGATATCGTTATTATCGTTATCGCAGCGGACGATTCTGTCATGCCTCAAACAAAAGAAGCGATCAACCACTCCATGGTGGCGGGTGTACCTATCGTATTTGCATTCTCTAAGATTGACAAAGACGGAGCAAATTCAGACAAAGTGCGCGAAGAATTAGCGGCTATGAATATGCTGGTAGAGGATTGGGGTGGTAAATACCAATGCCAAGAAATCTCGTCTAAGTCTGGTCAAGGTATCGACGATTTATTAGAAAAAGTATTATTAGAAGCTGAGATGCTTGAATTAACGGCTAACCCTAAGAAGAAAGCGGTAGGTTCTGTTATCGAGGCTGAATTAGATAAAGGACGCGGTTATGTAACTACCTTGTTAGTTCAAGCAGGAACATTAAACGTAGGGGATATGATGTTAGCGGGTGATAATTACGGTCGTGTGAAAGCGATGTTTGACCACCACGGTAACAAAATCAAAAAAGCAGGTCCATCTACACCAGTTCAGGTTTTAGGTCTGAACGGGGCGCCACAAGCCGGAGATAAATTACTTTGCTTAGAAAATGAGCGTGAGGCACGTGAGATTGCGAACAAACGTGAGCAAATTCTACGTGAACAAACTTTACGTACCCGTAAGCACATCACCTTAGAGGAGATCGGTCGTCGTAAGGCAATCGGAACCTTCCGTGAATTGAACGTAATCGTAAAAGGTGACGTGGATGGTTCAGTGGAGGCTCTTTCTGATTCCTTGATGAAGTTATCGACCGAAGAGGTTCAAGTACGTATTATCCACAGAGGTGTAGGTCAGGTATCTGAATCCGATGTGGCATTAGCGTCTACTTCTGATGCGGTCATCATTGCTTTCCAAGTTCGTCCATCTCAAAACGCTCGTCGTTTAGCCGATACAGAACAAATCGAAATCCGTAATTATTCGATCATCTACCAAGCGATCGATGAAATTAAGGCGGCGATGGAAGGTCTATTAGCTCCTTCATTCGAGGAGGTAATTACATCGAATATTGAAATCCGTGACGTGTTTAAGATTACCAAAATTGGTACAGTAGCAGGTTGCTACGTATTAGATGGTACGGTGAAGCGTGCTCACAAGATTCGTGTCATTCGTGATTTCGTCGTAATTCACGATGGAGAGATCTCTGCCTTGAAGCGTTTCAAAGACGATGTAGCAGAAGTAAAGTTTGGCTACGAATGTGGTCTTTCGGTGAAAAACTTCAACGACCTCGAAGTGGGGGATATGCTGGAGTGTTACGAAATGAAAGAAGTAAAAAGAACTCTGAAATAATCTTTCAAATCAGAAAATGGCCTACGTCATATTTTCTACGATTTGAAAACTTATTTCAGTCTATTCTGAATCTAAAAAAAGGGAGCATTTGCTCCCTTTTTTGTAACTAAAACCTCGGACAAGCAAAACTCTGGCGGTAGCGTTGATAGGATTTTCTTTGGCCAAAATCCCAATTTAAAACATAAGAGAAACTCAGTTCATGGGCACCTCCGGAACCTACGCCGAGTCCCGATACCGTGAAATCGTAGGAATAGCCGAAGGAATAGCGATTATTCTGAATTCCGATCAACCCGATCAATGATTCTCGGCTAGAAAAAGAGTCAGCAGTTGTTTTGTTAAGGGGTAGTCCTCTAAACCAAAAACCAAGCACCAGGGGGTCTAATTGCACATAAGTTCCGAGGTCCACCTGCGCGAAGTTTCCTTGGTTTTTAAGGTAAATTACAGGTTTAATACTTTTTCCTTCTGAAATAGCTAGGCTTAATCCCCCTTGTAGGGCGTATTTAGGGGCAATCAAATCATCTGAGTTCTCTAGTAGCGATTGGTTAGGCCGATTGATATGGTGAACGGAAGCCCCTAGCCAATAAGTAGAGTGGTTTAATAGGAGACCAGCTCCTAAATCTCCATAATTGACATTATTCGAAAATAGGGAAGCTGTAGGATCGAGTGTCGATCCGAGTGTGCCGTTAACAAGAAAGGAACTGAGTTGATCACCGTAGGTTAATCGACTATAATCAAGGCTCCGAAATATAAGGCTACCTTGCAAACCCATCGATAAGAGGGTAGACTCGTTCAAATTCGCATGGTAGGCATATTGAAGGGCTAATGATGTAGTTTGAAGACTTGAAAATTGCTTGTCTGATGAGATTAAAAGCCCTAAGCCGCTATTTATTTTCCCTAGACTGACCTCTAGTGCCGCAGCTGAATATTGGTAATTAGCGGATTGATTCGGCCATTGGTTGCGGTGGGTTAAATAGACTTTGTTTTGATCTTGTAAACCAGCGAAGGCAGGGGAATTGAGTAGAGGGTTAGCTAGGTTTTGGGATAATTGTGGATCTTGCGCTGAGAGCGGGAGAGCGCTCAGTGAAAAAAGGAAACAGAAAAAAATGGATAAACGAGTCCACATAGCTCAGCAATTTACATTCATGCAACGCAATAACCAATTTATTGACTTATTTTGTGGGTAATTCCAATACCATGTACCGGATCTTGTTATTTCTTTTTGTTTCCCTGTCGGCGATCGCTCAAGTTCCCAGAACGATCGAGGTGAGAAACAATTGCATCAATCAATGCAATAACTGTACGGATGCGCCGGCGGGAACGGTTTTTGAGATTCGGGATGTGTATCCGGCTTCTGCGACATATTTGTGGGATTTTGGGGAGGGTGGAGCTAGTTCAACGCAGCGAACCGGCGTTTATCAGTATTGTACCCCGGGTACTAAAAAAGTAAGTTTGCGCGTGACTGAGGCGGGAAAAACCACCGTATATGGACCCCAGGACGTAAAAATAGGGGCTTTACCTGATTTTATACTCGGAAAAGATGCGAATGATACGACCTTGATGATCTGTAAAGGAGATCCGGTAGTCTTGAATGCTTTTAATACGGTCGCAAAGCCTGGTTTCCCGGTTAGCGTTTCTTGGTTTCCCAAGGGACAAACGACCGATACGATTCGAGTTTCTGAATCAGGTTGTTATTCCGTAGTGGTGACGGATTTAGGTTCTGGATGTGCGGCTGAGGCGAAGATGGAGGTGAAGATTTGTGGGGAAAAGCCGAAGGCGGGGGGAGAGGATGGATGGGATTTTGGCCAAAATGTTTCTTTGCGATTTACCGGTGGATCTTCCACTCCTGGCGTGGGAAGAGGGCCCATGCGAACGCCAGCAGGTGTCGCTAAAATGACAGACGAGAACAACGATTTAATTTTCTATACAAATGGTTCCCGTGTTTTTGCGAAGGATAATTCACTCGTTGCAACGGGATTAAATGGAGATTCCACAACTATCCAAGGGGTCGCGATTCTCCCTAAAACCACTTGCAAAGGTTGTCAAGCGGAGTATTATATCTTCACTTTTCAACGTAATGCTGCGGGTGAAAATCAAATTTACTACAGTATTTACGACCGAAAATTGAATGGAGGACTGGGGGGAGTTACAATCAAAAATCAATTCTTGAGTCCAGCTCCATCTGCAGAGCGTTTTGGCGTTGCTGTCGGTGGAGGTGATTATTATTGGTTGCAAACCCAGGATGTCAATTCCACCCTATTACGCACGTTCAAGGTTTCGAAAGCGGGTATTTCGGCACCGATAGAGGCAAATGCGCAGAGTCCTGCGACAGGCAATACGGCTTCTACACATTTCTCTCGGGATGGGAAAGTGTTAGCCATTGCCTATTCTGCACCTCCATCCAATCAGGTAGATATGTATGATTTTGATGTGGCGACAGGTAAATCGACCTACCGGTACCGAATTCCTTTAGCGAATAGTCCCTATGGTGTGGAGTTCTCCGCTGATGGGAAAATGATCTATGTGTCGATGCAGGGAATTCCAAACTCTCAGATTTGGCAATATTCAATCGCTTCGAAAGATTCCACGTTGATGCAAAAATCTAAAAGTTTGTTGTGGTCCGGTCCAGGTAAAATAGGAGCGCTACAGGGGGATCCAGCAAGTGGGGCTATCATTTATGTAGCCTTCGATGGAAGTAGTAGCTTAGGGAAAATTGTCAATCCGGATATATCATTACAGGATTCGACACGGACGGTTCGCGCTTCTTTTGTGCGAAATGGATTGAATTTAGCGGCTGGGACAACGAGTGGATTAGGCTTGCCTTTATCGATTGTATTAACGCCTAAACCGTCTTCCACTCCGAGTATTCAGCAAAGTTGCGATGGTACGACCTACCATTTTAAAGTGAGTCAGGATTTGTGTGACCCTATTAAAAATGATCGTTTGGATTGGAAAATTTACCGCAGTACTTTGGATCCTAATCGCAATGCGGATGGTGTTTTAGTGCCCTTAAATCCGGCCGGAACCTTGCTTTATTCGTATACGGGTACCGAAATGACTTATGATTTTAAGCAAGCCGGTGACTACGTGGTGACGGTGGCCATCTCTAATGCTTGTCTGACGAACTATCTCTTAGATGCGTCTGAATACCATGTGGAATTACTGGACCCCTTCGTTTTACCTGCTTCCTATACTTTTATCTGTAAAGAAGATGGCCGAATCGGACCTAGTGCGGTGCCGCCTGTAGCCGCCTTTACCTATACCTGGAGCACGGGAGAATCGACGCGTTTCATCACAGTGCCAAAGCCTTCTGGGAAATATTCGTTAGAGATTAAGGAAGACGCTTCGGGATGTTCCATTAAAAAAGAGACACAGGTGAATTTTACGACGAATCCTCTTGCCGTGCAAAAGCAGGATGGGATTATCTGTAATGATAAGCCGATACAGCCGTATGTAGTTCAAATTAAACCTTCACCTGCTGATCTTCAAATTAGTTGGCAGGCGAACCCTGGAATCGTTTCGGGTTGGAATTCGAAGGATTTACAGATTAATCGCAGTGGTTTGTACGCGTTTACCTTACGCGATAATGATGGCTGTGAGCTGACAGATAGTGTAAAAATTGACGATAAATGTGACGCCATTCTGATCGCGCCTACGGTGTTTACACCCAATGGGGATGGATTGAATGATGTTTTTGAAGCATCCTATAATTGGAATGAGACGAATGCGAACTATCCGAAATCCAGAACGCAGGTGATCTCGCTAGAGATTTATAACCGCTGGGGGGAACAGATTTATAGCTCGAAAGGCCCCGTATTTGCCTGGGATGGTACTTATAATGGGGCCAAAGTTCCTCAAGAAACCTACGCTTACACCATTCGCTACCAAGCGATTGATTATCCGGAGAAAGGGATTCAAGAAAAACGCGGTGCGGTCGTCGTAGTCTACTAGTAAGCTCTTACTTCGATGCCTTTCATGAAGTTCACGAATGATTTATTCACCACTTGGTTTCCTCCCGGTGTAGGGAAATTACCTGTGAAATACCAATCGCCTAAATGGTCTGGGCAAGCGACATTTAAGTTCGCTACGGTTTGGTAAACAATCGAAAGTTCTGCTTTTAATCCTTTAGGACGGACGATTTCAGCAATTTTATCCGAGATTTCTTCGTCTGTAAACGGCGCGTAAATGGCTTTCACAAAGTTTTCTTCTGCGGCAGTTCCATTTTCTAAGGCGTTTAAGCAACGTAAGTTAACCTCATCTAAGATATGCTCGAGGCCACGTTCTTTTAAAAGAGCCAAGGCCGCACGGAAAGCAACGAATTCCTTCATTTTGGACATATCGATACCATAGCAATCTGGGTAACGAATTTGTGGAGCGGAGGAAACGATGACGATTTTCTTTGGAGATAATTTATCCAATAACTTCAGGATACTTTTCTCTAAGGTCGTGCCGCGAACGATGGAGTCATCAATAATCACGACTGAATCCACTTCCTTATTGATCACCTCGTAAGTGGTATCATACACGTGAGCGACCATATCATCGCGCTGATCATCCGATGTGATGAACGTACGCACTTTCACATCTTTCGAGATCAGTTTCTCGACGCGTGGACGGAAGGTTAATAGTTCTTCTAATTCTTTTTCGAAAAGAATGCCTTCCATGATGGCTTTCTTGCGTTCCTTCGCTAAATGATCTTCTAAACCGTCGATCATCCCTAGGAAGGCCGTTTCAGCCGTATTAGGAATATAAGAGAATACGGTATTTTTTAAGTCGTGATGTACCTCTTCTAAAATTTGAGGGATCAATAATTGACCTAATTTTTTGCGTTCGTGGTAGATATCTGGATCGGATCCACGAGAGAAGTAGATGCGTTCGAAAGAACAAGATTTCTGCTCTAAACGATCGATGAAAGGTACTTCTTTCACTTCCCCTTGGATATCGATAATCAGGGCATGGCCCGGAGTGATTTCTTTGATTTGATCGTAAGCGCAGTTGAAGGACGTTTTGATGGCTTGCTTTTCGGAAGCGACTACAGCAACCTCCTCATCTACATAATAGAAAGCGGGGCGAATTCCAGCTGGGTCACGCGCCACGAAAGACGCTCCATAACCGGTCATTCCGACCATCGCATAACCTCCATCGAAATCTTTGCAAGAACGCTCTAGAACACGTTTTAGGTCGATTTCTTGGGCAATGATATCGGATAATTCTGGGTTTTCGTATTGGTCTTTGTATTTGCCAAACTGGCGTTGATTCTCCTCATCTAAAAAGTGACCGATCTTTTCCATCACGGTGACGGTATCCACTTTTTCTTTCGGGTGCTGACCTAAGGAGACTAATTTGTTAAACAAATCGTCCACATTCGTCATGTTGAAATTACCAGCCATAACGAGGTTACGGCTTCTCCAGTTGTTTTGACGCAACATCGGGTGGCAGTTTTCGATCTCGTTTTGACCGTGGGTTCCATAACGCAAATGACCTAACAAAACCTCCCCTGTGAATGCCACGTTTTCTTGCCACCATTCCGCATCATGTACGGCGTCGATGCCTGTTTCTTTCGTGACTTGTTTTGCTAGTTTCTGCGCTTTACTGAATTTCTTATTGATTTTTCCAAAAATATCTGCCACTGCTTGTGGCTCTACCGAACGGTATCTGGAAATGTAACGGTGCCCTGGTTTTACGTTGATTTTGATATTCGCCACCCCGGCTCCATCTTGTCCTCTGTTGACTTGCTTCTCCATCATCAGATAAAGTTTGCTCAGTCCGTAAGTAGGTGTTTTATATTTGTCTAGGTAGTGCTGAAAAGGCTTTCGTAGGCGGATGAGGGCAATACCGCATTCGTGCTTAATAGAATCAGACATGGAAACGTGGGGCTATTTTGAAAATCAAGCCCAAAATTAGCCAAAATAAATGACCAATAAGCTGATTTTTTTTAATTTTTTAACGCCTTATTTCCAAAGATTTAACACAGCCTCTGGGAATAAGATAGATAGCCCCAAAATCGCAGTCAAAATACCGTATGAGTAGATTTGCCAGCGACTTAATTCCACCCAAATCGGCGATTTTTCGGTCGCTTTTTTGAAATACAATTGAAAAGGAATCTTCAAATAATAGACCAAAGAAACGGCCGTTGTAAAAATGGCCACTAAAAGTAAAATCAGGATCCCGATCGCGGGGTTGATTTCATAGTTTGACCAGAGCAAACTGAAATAAGTAAGCTTCGCGATAAACGTTCCTGCAGGCGGTAATCCAACCAAGGCAATCAAGCCGGACATCAGGAAAAAGGAAGGCAAGGGTTTTGCAGATCCTAGACCAGCGAATGAAGAGATTTCCTCCGCACCCGATTCATCAATCAGGTAGAAAACGAGTAAGCTGGCGATGCTGTACAAGAAACCATAAAAAAGGACAGCGTCTAGTGCTTGTAGGGGTTGGAAGAACCAAGCCATGGCGATAAAGCCCCCGTGAGCGATGCTGGAATAGGCGAGTAGGCGTTTGGTTTTGTTTTGGCCTAAAGCCCCTAAATTTCCAACCAATAGCGTCAGAATAGCTAAAACGGCTAATTCATTCGCGAAAGAAACAGGCAAGACAGGAAGGATGCGGATCCCTACAAAAGCAATCGCGAGTTTAGGTGCGGTCGAAATCCAGGTCATCCATGAAGCAGGTAAATTCTCCATCACATCTGGATTCCAGGGATGGAAGGGCGCCCACGACATTTTGAACAATAATCCCACCGAAAAAAGTCCTAAAGCTAGGCCGCGCAAATAAGGATCTGCCACGGAAATTCCGCGGGAAAAATCGACACTCATTAAATCTAAAGTACCCGTCAATCCGTACAATAGCGAAATGCCATAGATAAAGAGCGCAGACGATCCCAAGCCGAATAAAACATAGGGCAAACTCGCGCGAGCGGCCTCTTTTCGAAGGCTAACCAGTACATAAGTTCCCATCGACATAAACTCAATGGATAAAAATAAACTCAAAGCGGACACACTGATGGGAACGAAAAGCGCACCCAATAAAATGGATAGAAAGCCAATTAACTCCTCAAAAGAGAGGGATTTTTTGTGGATTTGGTTCATTAAAATGAGCAAAAATCCGATACTTAAAATCAAAGTATTGATGGCATTCGAACCTACGTTCACGTCGAATAAGCCAGAGGCAAAAGAACCAGTGAGAGCTAATTCTGATCGCTGAAAACTAAGGGAAACGGCAAGTAAAAGGGGGATTTGAACCGTAAAATAGCGCCAAGAGGTGCTGAATTTCTCCGTTTTACCGTGTAAGAAAAGCTCCACCACCAGGCTGAATAAAATCGTTCCTGCAATAATCAATTCCGGAATCACGAGATGAAGTCCGGCCGTGATCGACTGGATTCTTTCGGTGAGTTGGCTGATGTTAGCGAAGGAAGACATAAACAAAATTAGAGTTTTTGGCTTAAATAATGCGCCGTAGGGTTATTTTTTAGGCCTTTCATCTCTTCTGGGGTGCCAGTGAAACAAATAGATCCTCCATTCTCTCCGCCTTCAGGCCCTAAATCAATAATGTGATCCGCACATTTGATGACCTCCATATTGTGCTCAATAATCACGACAGAATCGCCTTGTTCCACTAAATCATTCATCGCTTTCAAGAGCTTTTTGATGTCATGAAAATGCAATCCGGTGGTAGGTTCGTCAAAAATAAACAAGGTCTTGCCTTTGTTCGGATTTCCTTTTCCTAGGAAGCTGGCCAGTTTTACCCTTTGTGCTTCTCCACCCGAAAGTGAATTCGAGGATTGTCCTAATTTGATATAACCTAGACCCACTTGGAAAAGAGGGTCAATTTTATCGGCTATCCGAGGATGTTTTTCGCGGAAGAATTCCACAGCCTCTTCGACGGTTAAATCCAAAATCTCAGAGATGTTTTTGTCTTGAAACTTCACATCTAAAATCTCCTGTTTGAAGCGAGAACCGCCACAGGATTCGCAAGGCAGCTTAATGTCCGCCATGAATTGCATTTCAATGGTGATTTCTCCTTCGCCTTGGCATACCTCGCAGCGCCCGCCTTCCACATTAAAGGAGAAGTGGGCGGGTTTGTAGCCACGCGTTTTGGCCACTGGCAGCTCAGAATAAAGGGCTCTGATGGCGTCGTATGCCTTAATATACGTGACCGGATTCGAGCGAGACGATTTACCGATCGGTTGTTGATCGACCATTTCGATGCTCGCAATTTTATTCGTGCTTCCCTTTATTTCTCGGAACTTGCCGGTTTCTTCTGTCCCTTGCTGCAATAAGCGCAGCATCGCCGGATACAAAATTTTCCGAATTAACGTTGATTTTCCAGACCCGCTGACACCTGTTACCACCGTCATAATTCCCAAAGGAATCGCGACATCGACGTTTTTTAAGTTGTTTTCCGTAGCGCCTGTTATCTCAATCTGAGCTAAGGACTTGCGACGGAAATAAGGTACCTCGATGCGATCTTGTCCGGATAAAAAGCGCAAAGTATGGCTATCCGTTTTTTTGTCTTCCAAAGCCTCGGTCAAGTTGCCTTGGAAAATTAAGTTCCCTCCATGGCGTCCAGCCTCAGGTCCAATATCAATAATTTGATCAGCCGCGCGCATTACTTCTTCCTCGTGCTCCACGACGATGACGGTGTTTCCCATGTTTTTCAACATCTCTAAAACGGAAATCAATCGTTCTGTATCACGGGGATGTAATCCGATGCTCGGCTCATCCAATATATACATGGAACCCACTAGTGCACTGCCTAGTGAGGTCGCTAATTTAATGCGTTGAAACTCCCCTCCAGATAGCGTGGAACTCAAGCGATTCAAGGTTAAATACCCTAAACCCACGCGATCCATATATTCTAAACGGTTATTTATTTCGATCAGAATTCGTTTCGACACCTGCTGGTCGTGTTCGTTTAACTGAAGGTTTTCAAAGAAGGCCTTGGTTTTCGCTAGAGGCCAAAGCACCAAATCGACAAGTGAGGTCCCCTCAATTTTTACATAGCTAGCATCCATCCGCAAGCGGGATCCTTGGCATTCAGGGCAATTCGTTTTGCCCCGGTAGCGGGATAAAAGAACACGGTATTGAATCTTATAGGTTTCTTTTTCGAGGTGATCGAAAAATTGAGTAAGTCCTGCAAAATACTTATTTCCTGTCCACAAGAGTTTTTTCTCTGCGGCTGTCAGATC
>JACCDX010551914.1_pt1 | contig 11891 bp, 7 predicted proteins | sample 7449681 | NCBI WGS metagenome assembly JACCDX01 (sample SAMN15323450, study PRJNA562643) | freshwater metagenome | isolation source: river surface water | place: USA:Blue River Watershed | collected 2017-08-18 | reverse complement strand
TGAGAAAAGCAGAGCAAATTGAGCCATAGTCGGCGTTCGTTATTGAGCCATAGTCGGCAGAGCAAACTGAGCCACTTTTTATTGAAGTAATTGGGTAGCTGTAATTTCCGAAGTTTGTTGTTAGAATAGACCTGAAACATATCGGTCATTCTCAGACAGACAATGGCTAATCAGCGAATCCAAATGTTTCAAGTAAAACGTATTATCGAACTCCGAGTTTCGAAGAAGAGCAAACGCATGATTGCTCAAATATTGGGTATTTCTCGTAATACTCTTGATAGCTATCTTAATCAGTTGTCTTCCCATCAAGCCGACCTAAGTACCTATCTGTCATGGACAGAGGAACAATTAGTTCAATTGCTGAGTACACCTGCACCAGTAGCATCCTTATCTTATCCAGAGCTTTATGCACTTTTCCCAAGTTATACCAAAGAACTTACCCGTGTAGGCGTTAGCCGAATGACACTCTGGACAGAGTATAATCTTGCCTATCCATTAGGTATAAAATACCGTCAATTCTGTTTTCTTTTTCAGCAGTGGCAAGCTACTCAAAAAGTTACCATGCACCTGGAGCATAAGGCGGGCGATAAACTTTTTGTGGATTTTGCGGGCGACAAACTTCATTTAATAGACCCAGAAACGGGTGAACAAATTTTGTTAGATTTTTTTGTTGCGATTTTACCTTGCTCTCAACTAACGTATGCACAATGTGTGATGAGTCAGCGTAAGGACGACTTTATCATGGCATTGAGCAACACACTCACTTTTATGGGCGGTGTACCACAAGCCATTGTGCCTGATAATTTAAAAGCGGCAGTTACCAGAGCTGACCGTTATGAACCAGAGATTAATGAAACACTGGCAGACTTTGCTTCTCATTACGGCACATGTATCTTTCCTGCACGCAGCCGTAAACCGAAAGATAAAGCGTTGGTGGAAAGTGCGGTTAATATACTTTATGGACGTATCTATGCTCCACTTCGCAACCGAGTCTTTCATTCCTTAGTTGAAATCAATGAGGCTATTGCAAGCCTTTTGGAAGTTCATAATAATACGCTACAAAAAGAAAAAGGATATTCTCGTAGAGAACGTTTTGTAGAACTTGAACAAAGCACTTTACAATCTTTACCGTCAGAACATTATCAATTAAAGAAGTTTTCTTTATCGAAAGTTCACCCTAATGGACATGCTACCTTAAAAGAAGACAAGCACTATTATTCAGTGCCATATCGCCTTGTTGGCAAACAAGTAAAATTAATTTACACGGCTGAAACTGTTGAGATTTATCACAATCATCAACGAGTAGCTTTCCATGAAAGGCTTATAGCGAAAGGGCGATATACAACTTCAAAAGAACATTTACATCCTAATCATCAATGGGTTAGCGGCTGGTCTCCGTTGTTTTTTGAAGAGCAAGCTTCTAAAATAGGTATCAATACTCGACTGGCTATAGATGAAATTCTCTGTAAAACTGCTTACCCAGAGCAAGCTTATCGTTCATGTGCTGGTGTATTAAGTTTTGCTAAACGGTACACGGCAGAGCGTTTAGAAAATGCTTGTCAGAGAGCTTTGTACTACAATCATATCTCAGCAACTCTTATCAAATCTATTCTTGACCGTGAATTAGACCGCATTAATTTAGAAGACGAAAATATTCCAATACTCAATTTACAAACAGAAAATAGACCCACCATTCCACTCCATGAAAACATTAGAGGAGCAAAATCTTATCAGTAAATAAAAACAATTAATAAGCGTAATATCGCTTTTACCAACATGAACAATCAAGCAACCCTTGACCAAATGCGTCAACTATCACTCACAGGAATGGCTCAGGCTTTTGAGACCATTATCTCTTTACCACTTGATAAACAAATGACTGCCGACCAATTATTGGCACATCTGATTCATTCCGAGCATGAACATCGACAACACAGGAAAATGCAATCGTCTATTAAACAAGCAAAGTTTAGATACCAAGCGGCCATTGAAGAGATTGAGTACTTACCTGAAAGAAATCTTGACAAAAACCTTATGTTAAGATTAGCTGATACCAGTTTCATTACAAGAAAAGAGAATGTCTTGGTAACTGGTGCAACTGGTTGTGGTAAAAGTTTTATTGCTACCGCTTTAGGCTATCAAGCATGTCAGTTAGGTTTACGGGTAGCCTATTTTTCTTTGTCCAAGCTCTTGCAAAAACTCCACTTGGCAAAGGCTGATGGCTCTTATATGAAAGAACTTGCCAAACTTGAAAGAATGCACTTACTGATTCTTGATGATTGGGGACTTCAACCTCTTGACCATCACGCTAAAATGGCAATCATGCAGCTCATTGAAGATAGACATGGAAAATCTTCAACTATCATCACCTCTCAACTACCTATCAATAAATGGTATGAATACTTAGATGAACCTACTTTAGCAGATGCAATTCTTGACAGAGTTTTGCAACACGCTAATCGAATTGAATTAAAGGGGCAATCTATGAGAATTAGAAAAAATATGGAGCAAAATCAAGTTTAGTTTTTATCTTTGTCAAGCTACTTATTACTTCTCTACAAAGTGGCTCAATTTACTCTGCCGATGGTGGCTCAATAACGCCGCCGCACACACTTGATTTCTGTTTTGATGATGATTTCTTGTTATTATTCAAAAAAGTTTGTCGCTACTACTACCCTATCAATCCGCAAGTAACTGTCAATTATGTTTACAGATATAGAGATTTATGGGATGAAAATTATCACCCATAAGGAGAAGATAGTATTGACACAGTAATCTCTTTTAGTATTCAAAATTTAATTTAAAAAGATGTTTAACAAAAATAAATTGCTTACGGACGAAGTCCAAATTATAAGATAGCAGCTATGCCGAATAATAAATAAAGGGAGAGTATTTTGTTGGAGATTATTATTGTTGAGTAGGGATAAGGTATATTTGAGAAATATAAGTGCTTTGAAAAATATAAGAATGGCAAAGAAATAAAAACGCACAAAAAAGAGGCGAAATTTAGATTTACATGTTGACGAATTTGCCTTTTTTGATGCACTTACAGTGATACGGTAGTAGAAAGGCATTAAGAGGAATTACCGAAAAAGTAAAATTATCAATCGACTGGACCATCAGAGAAAGTGCCAGAGCCAAACTAATGGTTTTGGTGCGTAGAACCCTCAATAAATATGGGTATCCACCCGACAAACAACCCAAAGCCATTGAAACCGTACTGAAACAAGCAGAACTTTTGGCTGATTATTGGACGAGATGATAGAAAATTATAAAAATAAAATCTAACAACCCAACAAAAACTTATAAAACTAAATTATTAAATGCTGTTAATCAAAAACAATCCATATAGGATTCTTGGCTTGCTTGTTGGAGCAAAAGCAACGCAACTTAGTCGACATGTTAGTAGAATTCCACGATACATTGAGGCTGGAGATGATATTCCTACTGAATTTACCGAATTTAGTTTTGACTGTTTCGGTGCTATTAATAGAACACCTGAATCGATTGCAAGTGCTGCATCGCAGCTAACTCTCGATAAAGACAAGTTAAATGCAGCGTTATTCTGGTTCTATATAGGCAATCCAATAACCGATGAGCCAGCCTTAGATTCACTCAAAGAAGGACTTCATAAAGAAGCTTCTGAAATTTGGAATAGGCTTGTAAATACAAAAGAAATTACTCAAAAAAACGCGTCGGCATTTCAAAACCTTTCTACGCTATATCTTCTCTATGCTTTCAAAAGTCAAACTGTTAACAAAAACTTTTTAGTAAAGGCTATTTCACTAAAATTACAGTTTTTGGAAAGTGACTTTATTAATGAGTTCAAAACCTTAGCAACGGATATAACTTTTGAAATAGACAAAAAAAATATCCAGCTACTGTTCCTAAATCAAGTAAAGGGTGAAATAGAACGACATAACGACTCGTCTCCAAGTATCTTGGTGGAAACAATAATGCAAGAAAGTTTCTCAGCTAAAGATGAATTTTTGAAAGGCTTTATTCAGAAACCGACAGAGTCCGTCTTACAAAAGACAACTGAAACACAAAGGAAACGTAAAGAAGACCCCTCTAATGCGGAAATTTTTGGCAATGAATTATATGAAGAAACACACCACAAACTTGATTTCCTTGCTAAGATTTTGGGCAACTCACATTTTCAATACCAAAATATTGCAGATAAAGTTGCTGAAGAAATTCTTCAATGTGGTATTGATTTTTTTGAAGCATACAAAGACGAAGAGTACGACCCAGCAGATGATGCAATGGGACTGTTCGATTTAGCTGATTCTATTGCAATTGGAGGAATAGTAAAGCAAAGATGTGAAGAAAACCGAGAGAGTTTACAAGAGTGGATTGATGAAAAACCTAAAAGAGAAAAACAGAAAAAAATAAAAATAGACCTTGACCTAATTATAAGAGCCTTCAACCAATTTGATAATAATATAGAAGAGAATAATAGTCATTTACTAATTCGTCTCGCCACCATTAGAGACAGTAAAGTACGAACAAAAGAGATTGATAATATTGAAAGAGCCAAGATGTTAATAGTTAAATGTAAACCAATACTTATCAAGATAAAGAATATATTAGGAAGTACCGATGAATTATATTTACGGTTATGCACGCAATTAGCACAAAGGGTACAAAACAATATCGTTGAAAGTGTTAATAACTCGCAAAAAGCATTGAGAATAAATATAGATATTAATAATGACTTATCACGTATAGTGTCTGTTCAAAGATTAAAAGAAACGTTGTTAATAGCATGGGATGTTACAAATATGATTGGAGTTTTAGACTTAGAAAATAACTTTAAAGCAACGCAGTACGAACCCAGTAAAAAAACTTTAAAAGATATTTGTCAACAATTGGGAGTAGATTTATCAACCCCGAAACAACGCCTTAAAAAAGAATTAGATGCAGCTTACATTGAATTAGAAAAAATCAAAGAATGGCAATTTTTGAGGGCAGAAAGTGATAGACAAAAACAAATAAACGAACAACAATTAAAAATTACCACTATTCAAAAACGATATAATGAAGCAGAATACTAAAACTATGACAAAACTAATGACATTAATAACACTACTATTTACCTCACTTGTAACTTTTGCACAGGTAACAAAAGATGATTTACAAAGGGAAATAAAACCATTGACAGAAAGGGTCAGAACACTGCAATTAGAAAACAGTCAAATTAAATTTGAGATAAAGACCTTAGACTACAATCTTTCCCAAGCAACAAAAAGCATTGATAGTTTAAGAAATCAAACACAGATAAATCTCAATACTATTAATCAAACGAACCAAAAACTCACAACATCTGAAACGAATGCTAATCAAAAGATTGCAGCCGTTGATGAATCACTAAGCAAAAATTCTCTTTATGGAATTATAGGAGTTTTAAGTGCGATTATTGGCTCTGGTATTATTTACTGGTTATTAAGTAAAAGACAACAAACTGATAAAACAGATATTATTGACCAATTAAGCAAAACCAAAACCTCAATCGAAGAAAGTTTGGTAAAAGAATTTGATAAACAAACTGAATTAATGGAGGCTCAATTACACTTAATTGAACAGCAGAAAGTAACCACACAAATAACACCAAACGTAGAACCAGACCATTCTTTGGCTTTAAAGCTTGCAAGTGAAATCAATCTAATTGAGAGAAATATTAACTTGATGGACTCGAAAACAAAGGGTTTAAAACAATTACAAGCATCAGTAGGAAAATTGAAAGATAACCTTTCAGCGAATGGATACGAAATTCCGCAGTTATTAGGCAAACAATTTCATCAAGGGATGAAGGTAATAGTGACAAGTTCCATTCCTGATGAAAATCTTGAAAAAGGCTCTGAGATAATTTCAAAAATCTTGATTCCGCAAGTAAATTATGATAATAAAATGATTCAAACAGCTCAAATAGAAGTTTCTGTTGGCTACTAAACAATTAAAAAAGTGAGAAATAAAATTGACTACGGCATAGACTTAGGAACAACCAATTCAGCAATTGCGAGAATAGAAAATGGCGTTCCTACCATTAAAAAATCGGACACATTAAAAGACACATTACCATCATGTATTCACTTCAATAAAAGACAAGATTGCCTTGTAGGGGATACCGCTTTTAATGTAATGAAAAATGATAATACAAGAGCATTAAAAACCTTTGAAAAAGGAAAAACCAACACTTTTATTGAGTTCAAAAGAACGATGGGGACAACTCATTCATTTGAATGCTCCAATATGAGCAAGAGTTTTTCATCAGAAGAATTATCCTCTGAAATTCTGAAGAAGCTAAAATCATTCGTTCAAGATGAAAATATCTCATCCATTGTTATTACAGTTCCTGCGAAGTTCTTAAATCCTCAATTAGAAGCTACAATGCAAGCTGCTAAACTTGCAGGATTTAAACATATTGAACTATTACAAGAACCAGTAGCAGCAGCAACAGCATACGGTCTCGGCTCAAAAAACAAAAATGGATACTGGTTAGTATTTGATTTTGGTGGTGGAACATTTGATGCTGCATTAATCAAAGCAGAAGACGGAATTTTGGCAGTCAAAGATACAGATGGCGATAATTGGCTTGGAGGGAAAAATTTAGATGAAGCTATTGTTGACCAAATTATTATTCCAAATCTTCGACAGAATTATGCAATTGATAGTATTTTAGAAAATACAGAAAAAAAAGAGATATTAAGAAATGCAGTTAAGTTTTTCGCAGAAGAAGCTAAAATTCAGTTGTCATTTAAAGATTCCCATAACATACTTTCCAATTTAGGTGATTTGCCTTTTGAAGATGAAAATGGTGACGAGCCAGAAATTGATGTTTTAGTAACTCAAAAGGATTTAGAAAATACACTTTCTCCAATTTTTCAAAAAGCAATTGATATTACCAAAGAGTTATTGAAACGTAACAATTTAAAAGGCTCTGACCTGGGAGCATTAATTTTAGTAGGTGGCCCAACCTACTCTCCCATTTTACGTAGAATGCTCAAAGAACAAATCACCGATAAGGTTGATACTTCGGTTGACCCTATGACGGTAGTTGCGAAAGGTGCAGCTTTATTTGCTTCTACAATTTCTGTATCGGAAGAAGTAAAGGAAAAAACAAGAGATAAAACTAAACTTCAATTAGATGTTAAGTACGAATCTACCACTGTTGAACTGGACGAAATGGTAAATCTAAAAGTGCTTAAAGAAAAAACTACTGGTACTTTCCCCGAAAAGATATATGCTGATGTAGTTCGTTCTGATGGTGCTTGGTCAAGTGGAAAAAAAATGATTGGCGAAAGGGCTACGATTATTGATGTACTTTTAGTTGAAGGTCGTTCTAACTCCTTTGAAATCAATCTTTATGATGATGCTGGTAATAAATTAGAATGTCAACCCAACCAATTCAGTATTCTTCAAGGTATTGGTGGGCTCGATAAAATGCAAGTACTTCCATATAATATAGGTATAGGTAAATACTTCCCAGAGTATGAGGAAGACCGCTTCGCCTGCGTTAAAGGTCTTGAAAAGAACAAATCAATACCTGCTACTGGTGTTCGTAACGGTTTAAAGACAAGAAGTACTATCAGACCAGGTGTAGAAAAAGATATTATCCGTATTCCAATTTATCAAGGAGATTATAATGCAGAAGGTACAACACCATCATTAAACAATCTTGTAAACGAGGTAATAATTACTGGTGAATTACTACCAGGGTTACTACCAGAAGGGAGTGCTGTTGATATAACTATCAAAGTTGATGGCTCACAACTAATGAAATTTTCTGCATACTTCCCTTTATTGAACCACACAGAAGAGTTAGAAGTAGAGATAGTACAAACTCCACCACCAACAGAAACTTTTTTGTCTTATGAAATTATAAAGGCAAAACGTATAGCTAAGAAAGTAAAAGCCGATGATGTTTCTGAAAAATTAGATGCACTTGAAGAACAATTCGGAAACAAGAAAGGAAGTGAACCTGGAAGAATGGAAATATTGGATGGTTTACGAAAAGAACTTTTCAAATTAGATAGTGCTGAAAAAGTAGCAATATGGCCAGAAATTGAACAAGAACTAAAAGACGCCTTCTATGAATTAGAAGACCTAATAGAAAAAGTAAGGACTAACAATGATGATGAAGACTTGAATATGGAAAAAGTTGAAGCCCATATACAAGAATACAAAGAAGCCATTGAGCAAATAATACAAAATAAGAACGTTAAATTAGCAAAGGAGTTAACGAAAGAAATCGAATCTTTCAAATTCCATTTAGTTAGTGAACTAACTGATAATGCTCAAGATGTTCAAATTGTAAAACAGTTAAATAATGATTTTTCGTCTATACGCTGGAAAGATGCAAATCGAGCAAGACAACTCATGAATCAAGCCTTACAACTGGCAAATGAAGGTAAAACAAAAGCAATTCGACCGATTTTAGTCCAAATTGTTAATCTTATGGCTGAAGGCGAAACACTTAAAGAGACTTTACAATAATGAGATTAAATATTGATTACGGGATATACTTCAATAATGATTTTTGCCAAATAGCAAGAATGGAGAACGGTATGCCCGTAATCAAGCGTTCTGAAACGTTTAATGATTCAATGCATTTATGTGTTCATTTTAACAAACGTGGAGACATTCTGATTGGCGATACTGCTTTCAATGTTCTTAAAAGTGACCAGGCAAGAGGATTAAAATTTTTGGAGAAGGGCAAATCAAATACTTATAGTCAGTTCGCAAGAACTCTTGGCACAAATCATACTTATGAATCCTCAAATACAAGCAAAACCTATTCTTCAGAAGAATTATTAGCTGAATGTTTTAAAAAGTTAAAATCGTTTATTCAGGATGAAGATGTAAAAGCAGTTGTAATTACAGTTCCTGCTAAGTTTTTAAATCTACAAAACGAAGCGGTCATCAAAGCAGCGAGATTAGCAGGATTTGAGCAAATAGAACTGATACCTGAGCCAATTGCAGCAGCAACCAATTTTGGTCTTAATTCAAAAAATAAAAATGGCTATTGGTTAGTATTCGATTTTGGTGGTGGAACATTTGATGCTGCATTAATCAAAGCAGAAGACGGAATTTTGGCAGTCAAAGATACAGATGGCGATAATTGGCTTGGTGGAAAAAATTTAGATGAAGCTATTGTTGACCAAATTATTATTCCAAATCTTCAACAGAATTATGCAATTGATAGTGTTTTAGAAAACACAGATAAAAAAGGGATTTTAAGAAATGCAGTTAAGTTTTTTGCAGAAGAAGCCAAAATTCAGTTGTCATTTAAAGACTCTCATAACATACTTTCCAATTTAGGTGATTTACCTTTTGAAGATGACAATGGTGACGAACCAGAAATTGATGTATTAGTAACTCAAAAAGATATGGAAAATGTGGTTGCTCCTATTTTTCAAAAAGCAATTGATATTACCAAAGAGTTATTGAAACGTAATAATTTAAAAGGCTCTGGCCTTGAAACAATAATTTTAGTCGGTGAGCCTACCTACTCTCCCATTTTACGTCGAATGCTCAAAGAACAAATCACCAATAAAGTTGATACTTCGGTTGACCCAACAACAATAATAGTAAAAGGTGCAGCTTTATTTGCTTCATCAGTCTCAATAACTACGAATACAAAAGAATTTGAACCAATTACATTAAAAACTATTGATGATTTAAAAGGTGAATTGGTTTTATTCTATTCAGACAACCCATCGATGGGAAAAGGAAGGTTTAGATCTTTGTTGGGTGAGCTTTTAAGGATAGAAAATAACGGTATTTCAGCAGACGAAATATTAAAAGTTGTAGATTCAGTAAAAAATGAAATTTTAAAATGGACATAAACCACAAAAGCATACTACCAAAGAATTTTTCAGTTGATGATAAGTATTCCGTAATGCTTTTTATCAAGCAAAGTAGTAATGCTGAAACATACAGGGTAAAGGGAGAAGATGGCAAATTGTATTTCCTCAAACTCTTTGATTATACAAAACTCCACCGTTCAGCATTTGATAGCCATAACAACTTGCTTGAAATTGAATTTCTAAAGTCAATTAGTAATTCAAACATTGTTTCTTACAAAGACAGCGGAGAACTAATTTTTGAAGGAAAAAGGTTTGGATATTTGGTCTTGAATTTCATTGCAGGTGAAACTTTGGCAGAGAAAATAAGTCGTGAACACATCACATCGGTTTATGACCTAAAACAAATTATTTCAGCAGTTTTAAATGGATTGAATTACTTACATAATTTACCCGAACCAATAATTCATAATGAAATTACACCACAAAACATAATGCTTGATTTATCAGGCGATATTCCACAAGCTAAAATTATTGATTTCGGATTTGCTCGTTTATTTCACCAATCTTCAAAAGCATACAATAAAGAAGGATTGAATTTGAACTATGTGGCATCTGAATGCTTTAATAGTTTCTTTTCACCGCAATCTGATTTATTTTCTGTTGGGGCATTAATGTATCACCTACTTTTTGGTATGCCGCCTTGGTTTAAAGACATTTCAAAATTCAGTAATGATAGAAATAAAGCCGAAGATATAATTATTGAAGAACGGAAAAAACCTCTGTTGTTCCCTAACGTTGAGAATAGAATATTTGATTTTGACGAATCAATTTTAAAGATTATAAAAAAAGCTTTACACCAAGAGCCAGAAAACCGCTTTCAATCGGCTAATGAATTTTTACAAGCTTTAAATGATGAGACTATTATTGAAACACTAACAAACAATTCACAACCTAAAAGTTTACGAGAGACTATCAAAAAAGATGGTCAAGGCTTTTCTGCAATTGCTGGAATGGAAAAGCTAAAATATCAATTACAGAATGATGTTATCAACGTAATAGAGAATCCAGAAGAGTACAAAAAACACAACTTAGGTTTGCCAAATGGAATGCTTCTTTATGGTCCCCCTGGCTGTGGAAAAACTTTCTTTGCTGAAAGGTTTTCCGAGGAAACTGGATATAATTTCATTAAAGTTATTTCTTCTGATATAGCAAGTATTTATGTTCATGGTTCACAAGAAAAAATCGGTAAAATATTTAAAGAAGCAAGAGAACAAGCACCAACTATTCTATATTTTGATGAATTAGATGCTATGATTCCGAACAGAGATAAGCTAAATAATCAAAGCCAAAGTGGCGAAGTCAACGAATTCCTTTCTCAGTTAGATAATATAGGTGATTCTGGAGTATTTGTAATAGGCTCAACAAATAAACCGGAAGCAATTGATAAAGCAGCTTTGAGAGCAGGCAGATTAGAGAAATGGTTTTACATTCCACCACCAGATTTTGAAGCGAGAAAAGCTATGTTTGAACTGTATTTAAAACAACGCCCACTTGATTTTGGAATTGATTATTCAAAATTAGCAGCAATTACTGAGAACTATGTATCAAGCGATATAAAGTTGTTAATTGACGAAGCATCCAGAAAAACAATCAGAGATAAAAATAAACGTATATCTATGGAGACTTTAGAGTTTGTGATTAAAAATCAAAAACCTACTGTTTCTCTTTCGGAGTTAAAGAAATACGAAGCTATCAGGAAAGATATTGAGGCCGAGAATAGTGAAACAGAGAAACCATCTATCGGATTTAAAAGGTATTAACAATATCTTTTAGTGAATGTAAATAAACTAAAACTATTTCTTTTTGCTACCCAATATGATACCCAAATCAATTTTCTAAGCTAAAACGCTGATTGTCAACACATCCTCGAATCCGCTCGGGACCTCCAAAAAATGCAAAAGCACCTCGAAAAGGTGCTTTTTTGTTGTTTATGGACTTTTGCGGAGATTGCCTATCGATAATCTTAATAAAATAGTCTTTTTACTTCAAAATCTTAATCTTGATATCTTTAAAGTAAGCGAT
>JACCDX011899847.1_pt1 | contig 11893 bp, 11 predicted proteins | sample 7449681 | NCBI WGS metagenome assembly JACCDX01 (sample SAMN15323450, study PRJNA562643) | freshwater metagenome | isolation source: river surface water | place: USA:Blue River Watershed | collected 2017-08-18 | reverse complement strand
TGTGAGATTACTATACGTGGTATTTTGCTAGGAGTTTCTCCTGGGTGATTTTTAGATAAATAAGCGGAATGTTTATTGCAATAAAATTTATCTAAATCCGCATTTTCATTACATCTAACATTTTTTAATTCTCCCTTTTTAAAAATGTAAATACATTGTTTTTTTGTGTCCATAACTATATTTTATCAACAAAAAAATTAATATTATTATTAAATAATTCATTTAAAATTAAATTTACACATTTTTTTAAATGAACCCTATAAATATATATCATATTATAAAAATTGTAAATGGTTATTTATTTACAAAAGATACAGGAGAAATTTTAAGTTCTATAATCGACACCGTAGATCAAATTAATTTACAAAACGAAAATGAATTTACACAAACAGAAATTCTTTATGAAAATGAATTTACACAAACAGAAATACTTTGCGAAAATAAGTATACACAAACAGACAAATTTAGTATTATAAATTTTATATTTTGCAAATAAGATTATCCAAATCGGTATTCCACAAATCTTTTTCTGTAGAATTCTCAAGAATTTTTACTTCCGCATTTACCTTTTCGAGTTTATTATTTAAACTATTTATGTCTTCTTCTGAAAAATTATAGATATTCATTTTTAATAGATAATCAAACGTATTTTCTAATTTAAAGTATTTTTTATTTACTAATTGGTTCAAAATTTCCTGTTTCTTAATTTTAAATACTTTAATAGTATCGTTTATAATTTCTGTAATAAATCTTATTTTATTTTCTAGAATTACTTTTTCTTTATTTAATTCTTTTAGTAAATTTTTTTTTCTAGAAATATAAAATTTTAATCTAACTTCATAAAATTCTTTTATAATGTCATTTGGTGTAGAATACTTAGTAATCTTTCCCTTTGAATTAAAAGCATACATATTAGAAAGATTTATATTCTTAGATAGCTTAAAATCTTTAATTAAATTTTCTTCTGTTGAAAAGGGATAACCTTTTATTATAAAATTAACATCACAATCGGAAGACTTGTTTATATAACTTTTTATTATCTTTTTATCAAGAAGTTGTTCTAATTCTTGTTTAAACTTTTCAATAGAAATTCCTATCGGTAGTTCTGTTATACTTATACAATTGTCTTTGTTTGTATTGTATAAACCAGTGCATATAAATTTATCATTGCTTTGTTTTGTTATAGTTCCCTTAAAATTTTTATACCAAGGAACAAGAGGTTTTAATTTCTTGTTATCGTGTAGTAACCGAATATTTTGTATAATATCTTTAGGGTTAAAACAAGGAATACTTGTGCTATACCCAGTTCCTATACCTTCTGCCCCATTTACAAGAATTAAAGGAAGAATTGGTATGTAATGTTCTGGTTCTATATCCTGCCCGTCGTCGTTTAAGAATGTTAATTGGTCGTTATCAAACTTATCGAATAAATTACACGTGTAATCAGATAAAGCTGTAAATATATAACGAGCACTTGCGTGGTCTTTTCCGTTTTCTAATCGAGTTCCAAATTGACCAATAGGTTGAAGGTAATTTATATTATTGCTTCCGGTGTAATTTTGAGCTAAATTTACAATAGTTTTTACAAGAGATTCTTCTCCGTGGTGATAACTTGTATTTTCACTAACACTTGCTGCCAACTGAGATACTTTTATCTCTTTTTTTAGATTTCTTTTAAAACAGGTAAATAATACTTTTCTCTGAGATGGTTTCAATCCATCTAAGACATTAGGAATAGAGCGAATTACATCTGCCATAGAAAAATGAATTAATTCTTTATGAACAAAGTTTGTTATAGAAACTTGTTCGGTGCTGTCGTTATCTAAAATATTAGATCTGTCATATGTAGTTAACCATTCCTTTCTATCGTCTGAACATTTTTTATCAAATGCTAGTTTAATACACTCGTTGTCCTCCGGAGAATAACAATAATTTAACAAATTTTTGTCTAACGAACTAAAGTATTCTCTCGCTTCATCTTTAGTAGAAGTTCCAAGTCCTTTGTAATATTTTATACTCCATTTAGAATGATCGTTATTTTCTTTCCATTTCTCAAAATTTTGGAGATTATAAAATGATAAAACTTCTTTTCCCTTTTTAACCTTTACAATTGGAGTATTCAAACTTGTAGCAAATCCTAGTTCTAATAATTCTGGCCACCAATGATGAAACAAATTAAGAATTAGACCTCTAATATGAATACCGTCGACATCTTGGTCTGTCATAATCATTATTTTTCCATATCTAAGTTCATCGAGAGATTTATATTTTTTATTATTTTCTAATCCTAAAATTATCTTTATATTTTTGATTTCTTCGTTATTTATTAATTGTTTTTGACTTGCTTCGCGAACATTTAGAAGAACTCCCCGTAAAGGAAACACTCCGTATCTGTCTCTTCCTAAGACAGACAATCCGCTAATAGCTAAAGCCTTTGCTGAATCTCCTTCTGTTAATATCAAAGTGCATTCTTTAGAATAAATAGTTCCAGCTTTAGTTGCGTCGTCTAATTTTGGAACTCTTACTGTTTTTTTCTTAGAAGCGTCTGTTTTAGATAATTCTTTTAAATTATTTTGTTCTTCTTTGAACTTGGCATAATTTATAATTTTTTTAATTATATCACTTTTTGCTAAAGATTTTAAAAACTTATCACTTAACTTTGGAGTAAAGCCAAATTTAGACGAAGGACTGCTGAGTTCTTCTTTTGTTTGACTAGTAAAAGTTGGATTTATAACAGTTGCTTTCAGCATTAAAAAAAGATGATCTTTAATATAACTTGGTTTAATTTTAGAATCTTTGACTTTCTTTTTTATTTCATCTGTTATAAATGAAACTATTTGGTTTATTATAAAATTAACGTGTGTTCCGCCTTTATCTGTGGATATACCATTGACAAACGAAATATGCCTAAAAGTATCCGATTCAGAAATCCCAACTTGCCAATAATTGTCTATATTATCGTAGATAAAACAGTTATTATCAGAAAAATACGGAAAATAGTCTGTAAAATTTTTAATGTCTATTTTTTTCTTATTAAAATAGACATTTACATTTTTTCTTGAAATAACAGAACAGTCATATACTCTTTTCTTTAAAATAGACACAGTATCTTCATCTATAATTTCCATACCAAATCTTTTTAAATCTGGTTTATAAGTTATACAAACCTGATCTTCTAAAGACGAATCTGTTATTTTAGGTTCTGTTTTATCTGTCATATTGTTTAAAAATTTTTGACTATATTTTTTTCCATTATTGATTATATCGATTTTAAATTCTTTAGAATAAACCGAAACACATTTTATCCCAAGACCATTACGTCCTCCTACTATTTTTTGGTCGTTGTCGTCGTAATTTGAACTTGTTAATAAATTTCCAAAAATTAACTCTGGGATGTAAATACCGTATTCTGGGTGCTTTTCGATTTCTATACTTTTCCCATTGTTTATAACTTGAATAGTATCGTCTGTTATATTTACTTTTATCCATTTTACACTTTCTTCTCTAACAGACTGATCCAATGCATTTACTAACGCTTCGTCAAATAAATTAATAAACGCTGGGCTTATCTTTACATCTGATTTTATTATCTTGTCTTCGTTTTTTTCAAAGTGAAATAAAGAATAAATATCCTTGCTTGTAGAACCAACGTAAGAATCTGGTCTGTCAAGTATGTGCTCTCTTAGGTTCTTTTTTTGATATTTTTTAGCCAAGGAAGAAGAAGTCATCTACAAGCTTTACTTAAGAACTTGTAAAAAAAACAATTCGATTTTTTTTTATAAGTTAATACGTACAAAACTGATACAAAACTGATACAAAATGACATTTTATAATACCTATCTTATATCAGAAGGGTCCAAAATTGTAATTATAGGAAATTCCATGTATAAAGGATATACCGCTATAGTTAATCATGTAGATTTTTTAAAAAAACGTATTTTTGTTACATTAGAAGCAAGTGGAAAAACAGCATTTATTCCTTTTGATAAATATCAATTATTAAATAATAGATAATAAACAAAATAGAATATACCGATGCAATAGCAATTAGACTATTTGTATTAATTGTCCTACTAGAACCTTCTATCAAAAGATAAGATAAAACTGCTACACTTAAGATTAAAGCTATTAAAATTTTTTTATAATCCATGTTGTTAATTCTAATTATTTTAATTTAAATAAATAAATTAAAATAATTTAAATAAATTAAGGAATGCATAAAAGCACTCTTATTAATTTGGGAAATACGTGTTATTTTAATTCTGTTCTTCAGGTATTAACTCATTTGTTTAACGAAGAACACTTAGCAAGCGAAAATGCATTAGAAAGAAAATTAAAAGGGTTGTATAAATATTTAAATAAAAATAAAGAATTTAATCCTATAAACATTTTAACTCTTTTCAAATTTAAAAATAAATATTTCAATAATAATAACCAACATGACGCCTCCGAGTGTTTTAGTCATTTTATAGAAGGGTTTAGTATTCAAAAAAAGTTTGATGGTAAAATAAAACATACGAGAATATGTGCAAATTGTAAAGTTCTAGTGTCATCTGAAGAATTATTTAGGAATATAATTATACCAATACAATCAGATAATCTAACTGGATGTATTAAATCCTATTTTCGCCCAGAGATTATAGAAAGAAGATGCGAACGCTGTAATTTAAGCAAATGCTTACAGGTAAGTTTTATTAAAAAGCTACCTGAAGTTTTTTATATAATATTAAACAGGTTTAATCAAGGAAATATAAAAAACAATAACGAGATAAAAATTAACGTTTTGACTACGTTCTTTGAACAACAACGAAAATACAACTACGAACTAAAGTCTATAATATGCCATGTAGGCAATACTATAAACTCGGGGCATTATTTTAATATAAGTAATGTAAATAATGCGTGGTATATATTTAACGATTCTATAAAAATAAAGGTTTTAAATCTGAACGAATATCTAAAACACGCTTATATTCTATTTTATCAAAAGATTTAAGCTGTTACTATGTCATCTTCCTTTAATTTTGGATACAATTCTGCCCGAAGCTTTTGTATTTTTTCATCTAATTCACCGAGTTCGCTTTCTAATATTTTTACCTTTCCTTCTAAATCTTCTGTAAGATTTACTTGGTATGTTGTTATAAAATGCTTTACTCCAGTTAAATCTCTGTTTAATTCTGTCCTTGTATTTTCTAATTCTCCTAAAACTTGTAAGTTTGCTTGACCTTCCACAGAAGCATCTCTCTTTAATAGTTCTTTTCTCTTTTTTGTATCTTCTTCGAAATATTTCTTAGCCTTTTCTTGTTCCTCTCTGTGACCATTAACCAAGTCTGATAAAATTTTTTCAGCATAGTTTTCTTCCATATCTTGATTTTTTGGAAACCAAGGCAACCACTTTCCAATTTCTGCTACGTATATATCAACCTGATCTGGATCTAATTCCCTAAGCTCTTCTGCTTTCTTTTGAGCTTTCTGTTGATTTGAAAAACATCCTCTAACTTTCAAAGCGTTAGCGTTTCCTGCATTACCTAATAGTTTTCCATCCTCGCTAATAAACGACAACAATACAAATCTTTGACCGTGAATTTCTGGATCTTCGAAGAGAGCATCCTGTTCTGTTTTTGATGAAGACATATTTTATTGAAATAATAATGTAAAATGTATTTAATATAGATTGTTTTTTTCTACAAATAATCTCATATTATTCATCATAATATTTTTCATATTTATTTCCTTTTTTACTTTAGATTTTAATAGAGTATATTTTGTTTTGTAGTTTTCAATATTTGGAAACAGTTTATTTTCGAATGCTTCTTCGATTTTTAGTTTAATTCCAAAATAATTTTCTATAAAATATACTAAATCTGATTTATACATATTTCTTATAGAAATTATTATATTTATAATATCAATTTTTAAATTTTTAATAGATTTATTCTTATTTTTAACATTAGTGTATTTTTCACAAATGTTATACAATTCTGATACAAGCTCGAAATTAATATTTAATAACTCCTTTTTTACTTGTTCTGACATACTTTTAAATTCTTCCTTCGTTTGGTTTATTTCTTCAAGTTCTTTTAAAACGTTGTTTATCTTAACGTTACTAACAACAGAATCGATATCTTTAAATTTTTTATATTCTGTAGTAAAAAAGTAATATTCCAAGTTTTCATATTTATTTCTAATACTGTTTATATAATTTAATATATCAGTGGTGCATCTTTCTTTGTAAATTATATTATCATTTAATTTAATTATATTTTTTTGATTTACATTTCTGTCTTTTTGTGTCTCGTTTTCAATTTTTTTAACAGAAATTATAGACCTACTTGGTCTATAAAAAAGTTCTTCTGTTAAAAAAACCAAGCGGCTTTTATTATTGACATATTTTTTGTTAATATTATTAACAATATAATTAGAATAATTCATATACTACTAAATATCATTAATTGAAATAAATTTTGATTTGATTTTATTTATTTTCTCTAATAATAGTTTTAATATATGAATCTACAATAGGTAATATATTTTTCTTAGCAATATCGTAATCTCTAAAAATATTATAACACTGCGATATAGAAAAAAACCCAAGACTTTTAACTTCTTCTATTTGATGAAAGTTAAAATTGTTGACTTCTAACGAAACATTTTTAGTATTAATTAGTTCTGCTAAATAATACAAATGCCTATATCTCTGCCCATTTGTCCCTATGAATTCTTCCTTTATTAAAGGTTTCTTTTCATCGAAAAAATGAAATTTATATTTTTCCAAGTCTATATCGGTTTCTTCTTTAAATTCTCTAATAGCGCATTTTAATATGGTTTCGTGTGATTGTTTTTTTCCCTTTGGGAACCCAAATTCTGTGTATTTATAATTTGCACGATTTAAATTATCTGTGTAATATTTAAGATTTAGCATTTCGTATTTTTCTTTAGCTATTTTCTTTTCATTTCTGTAGTATTTTGAATTTATATTTTTCCATACATGACCCCAAATAGTATCGAAGTCATATTTTTTTATGTATTCTAATTCTTCTATTGTTATTTCAGAAAAATAAATTTTTAACAATCTGTCCTTTTCTATTTCATCATTTAAAGGATAATTTCCTTTTATTATGTCTATAAATGCCATAGAAAATACTCTTTGTATTAGTAGTATCGAGTATTCTTCACAGTCATTTTTTTTTACTGTTTTTTGGTCAAGTTCGTTAATAATTTCTTTAATAATCCGAGAATTAGGAATACTTTTATAATTTTGCCTATAAAATAAAATAATACCAAAACTTGTAATGGGGTTTTTTCTTTTTTTTCTATTCGAAACAATTATTTGTTGAGAACTTTCTGACATTCTTCTACGAATTTCAATAAGTATCAATATTTAAAATTTAAAAATCAAATAAAAATTGCTTTTTTTTAAAATATTTGAGAAATCTTTTTTATTCGGTTAAATTAAAGATAATGTCTTATCCTTACTATAATTCTTCTGATTTTGAGAAGCGAATTTTAGATAAGGCTGAATTTAGAGATCATTTTAATACAAAAAATTCTTTTCTTGAACCAATACAATATTTTCTAAGAAATTATATAAACCCAGACACTCCATACGACCGTCTTCTTGTTTATCACAATGTAGGTGCTGGTAAAACTTTATCCGCTATTACAATAGCAGAAAATTTTAGATCTCGCTTTTCTGTTATAAATAAAAAAATTATTATACTAGTAAAAAATCAAATATTAGCAAAAAATTTTAAAGACGAATTAAATTTGTATTTTTCATTTGTAGGGAAAGAAGATTCAAACCAGTTAAATATTTATAAATTTATGACATTTGGAACTTTTGCAAACTCTGTTTTAGGATTTAGATCTGAACTTGGAGAATTGAAATATGGAGACGAGGGAATGATGACCGATTTATCCGATTCTATAATTATAGTAGATGAAGTTCACAATATTCTTAAAAATAGAACAGGTGAAGCTTTAATTAAAATTTTAAAAAATTCTGTTAATACAAGACTTATAATGTTATCTGCTACTCCTATATTTGATTCTGTAAATCTAGAACTAGAAAGCTTAGTTAAATTGCTTTGTTCTCCTCAAGATATAAATATTTCTGATAATTTATTTATACAAAACAAAAAAATAACAAAATACTTTAACAATTTTTCTTTGTATAATTTCAACGAAAACTTTTTAGAAAACTTAAAAACTTTGATAAAAGGAAAAATAACTTATTTTGATATTAATGTAAAAAACATACCAAGTATTACAAAGAACGTTTTTGTAAAGTGTTTTATGAGCGATACTCAATATGAAATTTACAAATCCAAGGACAACAAAACTAATTTTGACGAAGATACAATTAATTTAGATATCCCAGATACAGAAACGTCTGGGTCTTATAACGAATTGAGTATTATTAGCAATTCTTCGACACCCGTGTTTTCATCTAAAGCAGATGTGTCTAAACATTCTTGTAAAATACAAAAGATGGTAGAAAAAATAAAAGAATCTGAAGGGAAAGTATTTGTTTATTCTTTTTATATTCCGCGTGGTATTGAATTAATAGAAAAGGCTCTTTTATTAAATGGAATAAATAGTTTTAGATCTATAAAAGGAGACACTACAAAACAAGACAGGGACAATATTATGTCTACATTTAACAGTGTATCTAATTTAAATGGTGAAAAAATAAAAATACTTATAGCATCTAACGTGTTATCTCAGGGTGTATCTCTAAAGGCCATAAGAGAAATACATATTTTAGAACCAACATGGAACGAACAAGGTCTTCAGCAAATTATAGGAAGAGGAATACGTAATTTTTCCCACGACCAATTGCCGGAATCTAAAAGAAACATATCTATATATAAATATATCGCAAAAGCACCACAAGGTATCGACGAGCCTTTAATCGATGAAGCAAAATATGTTTTAGCGAAAGAAAAAAATAAGTCCATATCTAAACTGTTAAACTTTTTTCAACAAAATAGTTTTCATTGTTCTATAACAAATAGTGAAAATTGCGAGAACATCAAAGAAATTAAACCGGAATTTAAAGATATTTCAACTTTTAATCCGTCTTTTCATACTATTTATCAACAAAGAATAGTAGCAAGAAGAATAAAAACTTATTTATCTGAATATGAAGTAATACAAATTAAAAATTTAAAGAATGATATTATCAACGAATTTAAAATTACATCAGAAACATTCGATTACATCCTTTTTACTATTCTAGATTCTAAAGACATACTTGTTAAAAACGACGATACATATGACATAAAGTTAAAAGATAAATATTTGTTTATAACATTAAAATATAAAAATATACAAACGACGATAGACCCTTTGGATGATATAAATGTAAATGTAAAGATAAATGAAAATACACAAATTAAAAAGGAGCATAAAAAGACTATAGTAATATTAGACAAAACAGGAATATGGGGGACTTATTCTGATAAACACGGAATAAATGATAATAAATTTAGAATAATAGATTTTAAACAAGGAAATACAGACGGATTAACAGCTGACATTAGAAAAAAAACATTTGGTCAAGTGTGCAGTACACTGCATAAAGATGAAATCAAAAAAATGATAAATAAATTGTATGAAGAATTACAGATTGAAGACAAAATAGATTTGAATAATAAGAATATTCAAGACACCGATTATCCTAAACTCTTAAAATTACTTGACATTGATAAATTAGAACAATTAAGTTCTACAAAAAAGGTAGCAATAAAAAGAGAATTGTTGTGTAAAATAGCAGAAAAATTACTAATAAAAAATCAACGCATTTTATAAAAAATATATTTTCCATTTCTCATTTTTACATTCCATTTGTTTTTTAAAGCTACCATTAAAACACTGATTAAAAAATTTTTCTGTTCTTTTTTCATTAATATTTACTAATGAAAAAAATATATATATTAAACTTAATTAATCTTCTAAAACGATATTGTATTCTTTTTTTATCTTTTTGATATTCTTTTTTGCTTGATATTCGTTTAATATACTAGGGTCCATTTCTTTATAATTATTTTCGTGAAACCCCCAATAAGATAAACTTCCTACCTTAAAAGACGTAGGCAAGTCTTCTACATCAACTTTGTAATAGAATATTTTATCCTTGTAATCGTGAGAATGTCTCGTATTGTCTATTACCATACACCGATGGTCTTTTGTTATTTCTGTAAAAACTCTATCGAAATGATGATAGTCATCGAAACAACTAGCATAAGTTTCGTATAATTTTTTTTTATCTTCTCGTGAATAATGAGCAAATAGAAAGATGTAATCTACATTTCCCCTCATAGTCGGGGGAATTCCTAAAGAATATTGCAAAGCAATCATAAAAAAGATATTGTAATGTCTTCCGTTTGTAAAAATTTCTTTGAAGTTAGAGTCTCTATTAAATAAATCACTCTGATGTATACAATCGTCTAGTATCAAGAATGCATTATTTTGTTTAGATTTACCATATTTTTTAATTCCAAATTTTTGTATATTTAACAAACGCTCTATATTCTGTGTATTATAATTTTTAGTGATATATAACTTTGGAATAAAATCGCAAAAGAAATTATTAAGTTCTTCTGTTCCGCTTACAACAGAACCATATGGAAAGTTATCTTTATGTTGATACATTATATCTTTTATTAAATAACTTTTTCCAGAACCTCTTTTTCCTATCATAATTATAGTAGCATCTGTTTTCATTTTTGAGATGTCAAATTTTCTAATTTTACTTCCAGACATTATTATTTAAATGTGTCTAAAAAAATAAGTAAAAAAATACTTAAATCGATTTAAATACTTGGATGAAATTCCCAATTTAAATCGTCGCAAATTTTTTTCCATAGAAAGTCGTGTTTTTGAGTTTTTTCTCTACTTTTAAGTAATTTAAACTGTTTTGCCATATCTGGATAACCACATATTAATAAAAGTTTGTTGATAATATAAGAATAAGATATAAAACTTGTTCTCAAAGAATTATCTACGTGTTTATTAAAAGGGGTTTCTATCTGTTCAAACATATTTTTTAATTTTTCTTCTAGATGTTCTGAAATATTTATAACACATTCTGGTTTAATATGTCTAAGGATGTATCCAGAATGTTCAAAATATTTTGTTAATTTTAATTTCTTCAAAATTTCTCGAATGTCGTCGATAACTAGATTGTCTTTTTCTAAATTTATACTTTTCTTTTTAAGTTCCAAGTAAACTTTAGAAAAAATTTCTTCTGGGATTGTTGTATTTTCTTTTCCTTGAACTTGGTATATAATTTCTTTAAAGTGATTTAATTTCTTATAATAAAATTTAGTTTTTATCTGGGAATTTTGTTTCTCTTTATATGAAACAGAATTTGGTTCATTAAATTCTAATTCGGCTACAGTATTTGTTTTATTACACATATTACATATTTTCTGTTCAAAATAATATGTTATATCTCCAGATAGGCAAAAATCACATATATCTAAAGAATTCAAGTTATCATTCAATATTAATTGTAAGTAAATTTTAGTATAATCTTCATTTTCTGGAAAATATCTTGTTAATACTTCGTAATATTTTTTTACCCTTTCTTTGTTTATAGTTTGTTTATTTATCATCTTTTCTAAATTATTTCCATTATAATTATTTAAATTTTCTATATAAACAGGTTCATTTAATATAAATATAGTGTCTAATAAAAAATCATTTAAAGTCTTATTTTCATAAAGATTAATTACTATATTGTATTTTAATTCTAAAAAACTAAATTTATCAGTTTCTAGTTTATATTCTTCTAGTATTTTATTCAGTTTAGTTTTTGTATTATTTACAATGTTCTGACAAATGTCTTTATGTAAAATCAGCAACGTATCTTCTGACATATTTATTT
>JACCDX010511047.1_pt1 | contig 11894 bp, 12 predicted proteins | sample 7449681 | NCBI WGS metagenome assembly JACCDX01 (sample SAMN15323450, study PRJNA562643) | freshwater metagenome | isolation source: river surface water | place: USA:Blue River Watershed | collected 2017-08-18 | reverse complement strand
GGGCGCCGGCGGCAGCCAGCAGCAGGACCAAGGGCAATAGCTTCTTCATGTTGTCAGCAAAAGATGGAAGGAACGAGGGCCGGACGGCCGTCGGCGATCTTACCAGAGGCAGCGCGGCAGCCGCCCGCGCCCCGGGTTAATGATATCGATTATATACCGTTTATCGCGTCGCCCGCTTCGGCCGGCAGGTCTGCGAGCGCGGCGCGCAGTCGCTGCGCATGCTGTTCCAGAACCGCCGGCGGCGGCTCCTTGCGCGGCCAGCTCAGGCCGACGCCGTCGCCCGCATGGCGCGGCAGCACGTGCAAATGAAAATGGAACACGGTCTGTTCGCCGTCGCGACCGTTCATCTGGTACAGCGAGAGCCCGGGCGCGTCGAATGCGGCGCGTGCGGCCAGCGCGATCCGCTGCGCGGCGCGCATGACGGCCGCCGCCTCGTCCGGCGTGGCCTCGAGCAGGCTGTCCGCATGGCGCTTCGTCGCCACCAGCACATGGCCCGGGTTGACCTGCCCGATGTCCATGAAGGCCAGCACGAGTTCGTCTTCGAGCACGCGCACGGCGGGAAGCTCGCCGCGTACCAGCCGGCAGAAAATGCAGTCGTGCGCGGGCGGCGTTTCGGTCGGGTTCGGCATTCGGGCTCCGGGCAGGGTCGGTCAGCCGCCAGCGGCGGCAGGCCGACAGGATAGCAGCCGCTTGCGTCAGTACGACGTGAGCATGCCGAACGCCGCGAGGTGGGCGAGGTAGTACAGGATCAGCGCAATGACGGTCAGCATCACGGACTTGAAGAATTCCACGCCGAGCAAGTGCCGGCCGACCAGGCCGATCGCTGCAGCCGTGATCGCGCCGCCGTAGAAAGGCAGCAGCACGGTGGCCAGTGTGAGGAAGGTGGAATTGTTCAGCAGCGAGCCTGTCGTCCAGGACTGGCCGAACAGGTGCTCCAGCAGGGTCGGTACCATGGCTGCGCGCTCACATCAGCAGCAGGTTCGTCACCAGCACGAACACGCCCTGATAGACCAGCACCGCAAGGATGCCGAGGATCAGGCCTTTGTGCAGCTGCACGCCCATCGTCGCCCGCGCGACGAAGCCGCTCCCAATGGCGGCAAGGAAACCGCCCAAGACGGCCAGCAAGGCCATCGATTCGCTGAGAGCCTCCGGGTTGTCTCTCAATATCTGGCCCATAAATTTCCCCCCGAAAAATATATTGTTGTCATGTTGTCGCCTGTTGGCGATGCAAGATAAACAATTTATTTCATGCACTGTTTGCGCCGCCGCAAACTCCCTTGCGAGGAAAAAAAAAGAGCCCGCAGATCCCCCCGGATCTGCGGGCTAACTGCTCGGGGAGACTCACAGCGGTCGACAGACGATGAGGAATCCTGCCGCCGGTTTGCCCGCCAACCTGCCGGCGGGACCTGTAGTTATAAATCTCCTTGTGACTGCGGCACGGGACGGCGCGTTGATGTCGCCGTCCCGCAGTCGCGGTGTCGCTCAGCGCATTACTTCAGCGCGAAGGTCCACAGCGACGAACCGGTCGGCACGGCCTTCAGGCGCTCGTCGCCCGAATACAGCGCGTAGGCGCCGCCGGTGCCGGAAGTGACGGTCACGTACTGCTTGCCGTCCTTCTCCCAGGTGATCGGCATCGAGACGATGCCCGAGCCGGTCTGGAACTGCCACAGCTTCTTGCCGGTCTGGTCGTCATACGCAACGAACTCGCCGGTCATCGTGCCGGTGAACACCAGGCCGCCCTTGGTAGCCATCACGCCGGCGAAGTTCGGGATGGCCAGCGGCACGCGCCACTTCTCTTTCGCCGTCAGCGGATCCATCGCCTTCAGGTAGCCGCGCGGCTGCTTGGCGTCGTAGATGAAGCCGGTGAAGTCCATGCCCAGCCAGAACTGGCCACGCTTCCAATCCTGCTCCATGTTGCGATAACCCATGCCGAAGTTCAGGGTGTTGGCAAACACGGTGTTCGATTCCGGGTTGTAGGCGATCGGGCTCCAGTTCTTGCCGCCCAGTGCCGACGGCCAGACTTCTTCCGACTTCTCCATCACCAGCGTCTTGCGATGGCGCTCCGACGACTCGGTCAGGACCGGACGACCGGTCTTGATGTCGATGCCCTTGGCCCAGTCGACGCGGTCGATGAACTTGTTGGCAGCGATGACCTGGCCGTTGGTGCGGTCGAGCACGTACAGGAAGCCGTTGCGGTCTGCATGCACCAGCGCCTTGCGGTTCTTGCCGTCGACCTTGATGTCGATCAGCACGTTCTCGTTCACGCCGTCATAGTCGTACGCATCGTTCGGCGACCACTGGTAGTGCCAGACGAGTTCGCCGGTCTTCGGGCGGATCGCCAGCACGGAAGCGATGTACTTGTTGTCCATGCCGCCACGGAATGCCGGGTTCCACGGACCGCCGTTGCCGGTGCCCCAGTAGACGAGATCCAGTTCCGGATCATAGGAGCCGGTCAGCCAGGTCGAAGCGCCGCCGCGCTTGTAGGTGTCGCCCGGCCAGGTGTCGCCGCCCGGCTCGCCCGGAGCCGCGGTGGTGAAACGACGCCACAGCTTCTTGCCGGTCTTCAGGTCGTAACCGTCGATGAAGCCGCGAATGCCGTATTCGCCGCCGGAGATACCAGTGATCAGCACGCCGTTCGCAATGACCGGAGCCACCGTGATCGAATAACCCTGCTTGTAGTCCTCGACCATCGTCTTCCACAGCTGCTTGCCGGTCTTCATGTCCAGCGCAATGATCGACGCGTCGATCACGGTGCGATAGATCACGCCGTCCAGCGCGGCGACGCCGCGGTTGTGGTTGCCGCAGCAGACGGCGTTGTAAACGTCTTCCGGCAGGTCCAGCGGGGTCTTCCACAGCTGCTTGCCCGTGATCGCGTCAACGGCCAGCGTGGCGTTCACGGTCGGCAGGTAGAGCACGCCGTCGATCAGCAGCGGCTGCTGCGATTGCGGCTGGTTCGATTCGAGCGACAGGGTCCAGACCGGCGCCAGGTTCTTGACGTTGTTCCGGTTGACCTGGGTCAGCGTCGAGAAACGTTGCTGGCCGTAGCCCATGCCGTAGGTGGTGACGTTGCCGGGGGTCTTTGCATCATTGACCAGGTCGGCGACCGACGGGCCTGCGGCCAGTGCGGCCGAGGCAAACCCGGCGCCGATTGAGGCGGCCAGGGTGAAGCTCAAAAGTTTTGCTTTCATGGTATCTCCTCTGCTATTTACAAAATCCGTACTGCGGCTGGTACAAAATGAATCGAGTCGGGGGCCTCCTTCAAAACAATTGAATGCAATGTTTGAACTCAGGCTTTCACGAGGCGCTTGAGCGCTGCGTCGAGCCTTTCGTTCAGCGACAGGCCGAGCGCAAGCGCGGCGTCGTTCAGGTGGGAGATCACGCCGTTGTCCCACATGTCCTGCGAATCGCCGATCCGGGCGCTCAGGTGCGACACCGTGCCGCCCGCGATGCCGCGCGCCTGCAGCATCTGCAGCGCGGCGATGCCGGCGTCTTCCTTGCCGACGCCCGCGTCATTGAAGAACACCGCCTTCAGCGGCACCTCGAGCGCGAACTCGCCCGAGCTGCTGCCGCCGTGCGAGGCCGACACCACGACCTGTCCTTCGTCTTCTTTCGATACCTTGGTGATCGAGTCCATCAGGATCACCTTGCCCAGTTCACCCTGGGCCGACTGCTTCTTCAACATGTTCTGTCCTCTCTGTTGCGTGTGACGATCGCTCAGGACTCAACCTGGGTGATCATGCGGATGCTTTCTTCGATCGCGGCCGGCTCGAAGACCTTCTTCCAGTCCGGCACGAAGATCTCCTTCTTCGCGCGCTCGACCGCACGGTTGGCCGCGTCGGACATGCGCACGCCCGGCATCTGGTCGAAAATGATCGCCAGTTCGACGTTCAGGTGGCCGAGGATGAAGTCATGCGCGACCTTTTTCGGCACGCCGCGGCGCACGGCCTCGTCAGTCGCCTCGCGAATCACGGTCAGGCAGGTCGCGCAGATCGTTTCCGACAGCACCGGCTCGAGGATCGCCATCTGCTCGACCGTGGCGCGGTGCGCCTCGATCACGGGTGCGTACATGCGCTTGGCAACCTCGGCCGCCAGCTCGTAGTGCGCCTCGGGGCCGCGCATCATTGCGCAGACGATGCTCTGCTTGGCCGCCACGCCGCCGAAGTAGTCGCGGCGCGCTTCTGGATCGCTCTCGTCATTGAAGATCGACGGATGGCACGGGTGGGCGACGAAGATCGACAGGTCTTCGCGCTCCGGCAGTTCGCCGGCGAAAGGCGCGGCGGCGTCCAGCGCGATCAGGATCGCGCCCTGCTTGAACAGCGGCGCGAGCTGATGCGTCGCGCGGCCGATCACGTTGTCGGGAATGGCGAGGATGACCACATCCGCTTCCGGCAGCACCTCTTCGGCGGGGCGGCAGCTGATGCCGAGCGGCTTCAGGCGTTCCTGTCCGGCCGCGCTGACCTCAACGTGCGACACCTGCCACGGTGCGCCCACCAGGTTCGACGAACAGCGGTAGCCCATCTTGCCGCCTGCGCCCAGGATTACGATCTTTGTCATTGCTTGCTCCTCTGGATATCGACCGGCTTGTGGCCGGCCCGCATGCTTCTTGTTGAAGCGATATGAATAAAACCTCGTTGCGTCGGCGATCAGCCGGCGCTCACCAGGCGCGTGCCGGCACGCGCCGTCTCGAAAAAGTTCGCGTCGCCCATCTGGCCGCCCTTCAGCGCGACCTCGACGCCGTCCAGCCACGGCTGGCCCGGCGCGACGAAGCGGCACAGCGGCGCGCCGCGCGTCAGCCGCGCCGCGACCACCAGTCCTGCCGGCGCCAGCGCCTGCGTGACCTGGCTCGACGTGTCGCCGCCCGACAGCAGCAGGCGACGCAGCGGACGCTGCTGCAGCACTGCCCGCGCGACCTCGCCGAGACGCTGCCCGAGCAGGCGGCCGCCTTCCTGGCGCGCCCGCTCGGTGCTCCAGCCGCGCGCACGCAGCGCGTCCAGCGTCTGTTCGATGCGCGGGTCGTCCGGACCGCGCGCGGTATGCAGGATCAGGCTGCGGCCCGACGCCAGCGTCGCCAGCACCTCGGCGACCAGCGCGGCCACCGCTGCCTGCCAGCGCGCGTCGTCGAGCAGCGGCACCGCATCGATCGCGATGCCGTGGAAGCCGGCGGCCAGCGCGGCGTCGATCTGCTGCATCGACAGCTTCGATGCGCTGCCGGAGATCGCGAGCACCTGGCCGGCCTCGCTGAAGCTTTCATAAGCGGGATCGCTGGCGCCGAGCTGGCCGCCTTCACGCCAGAACTGCGTAAGCGCGTATTCGACGCCGGACGGGCCGACGACGAACAGCGGCGATTCCTTTTGCGACAGCCGATGCAGCAGGGCGCCGACGGTGGTCAGCTGGCGCTCGGAAGCGCTGTCGATCAGCACCGCGGCCGGCTTCTGCGCCAGCACGTCATTCAGCGCGGCCGCAGCCGAGTCGAGACCCGGCTCGATCGCCGGGAAATCCAGCCGCGCGACCGTCATGGCGGTCTGGCGCTTCAGGTGCACCAGCAGGTCGCTGTCGTCGGCCGGCGTGACCGGGTGCACGCTCATGATCGGGTGCCGGTCGAGCCGGTACATGCGGCCGTCGGTGCCGGCGCGCGCGAACAGGTTGCCGAACAGGCAGTAACGCTGCAGCGCCGGCGTGCTGCCGACGACGGGAATAAAGCTGTTGCGGAAGATGGGTTGTGCAATCTCCATCGTGCGGCCGATGCTGCCGATGCCCGGCGAGCTGTCGAAGGTCGAGCAAACCTTGTAATGCACGATCGGCGCGCCGCAGCCGGCCAGGGCGGTGAACACCTGCGGCAGGTGCGCATCCATCTCGGCCGGCGTCATTGCACGGCTGTCGCCGGCGACGCCGACGGCGTCGAGCTTCGGGAAATGCGCGAGGACTTCAGGGGTCGGCGGCTTGAGCAGCAGCGCGGTCTGCATGCCGGCAAAGGCCAGCACCTCGAGCGCGTCGGTCGAGCCGGTGAAATCGTCGCCGTAGAAGGCGAGCTTCAGGGAATGGCGCGTGTCGCTCATGCTTTCGCCCCTCCGAACTTGGCCAGCGCGGCACGCAGCGCCGGCCGGCTTTCCGCATATTTTTCCAGCGGTATGCCTTCGCGCGCGGCCTCCCAGCCTTCGCGCATGCTGTCGACACCGGCGGCGATGCCGTCCGGATGGCCGATGATACCGCCACCGGCCAGGTGCATCAGGTCGTCGCTGTGCAGCTTCGAATGAATCAGCGGCGCGAGCCCGGCCCACTGGCCGGACGAGAACACCGGCATGATCGGCTGAACGCCGGCGAACGGCGCGAGGCAGCTTGCGGCCGAGGCGATCACGGAGTCGTCCGGCTCCCAGAATTTGCCCTGCACGCCGTTGACATGCAACTGGTCCGCGCCGGCCAGGCGCAGCACCTTCTGGTACACGCGGAATTCGTAGCCGAGCGCCGGATGGCGCGTCATTGCGCCCCAGCCGTTGCGGTGCGCATGGATAGGCACCGCGGCGTGCTCGCGCAGGTCCTGCAGGCCGGACAGCCCGATCCAGTTTGCGCTGGCCATCACGCAGGTGCCGCCCTGCGCGACCACCGCGTCATGGCGGCGGCGCATCTCGTCGATGGTGCCGGAAATATTGATCGCATACATCGGCATGCGGCCGGTACGGTCCGCGTGCTTGTGCAGCACCGGCATGACCGCCGCCAGGCGCGCGTCGAACGGCGCGTACGGCGGGTCGGCCAGCAGCTCGTCGTCCTTGATGAAGTCGATGCCGGCGGCGCACAGCGAGTCGATCAGGTCGGCGGTCTGCTGCGCCGACAGCCCCACGCTGGGCTTGATGATGGTGCCGATCACGGGGCGGCCGCGCACGCCGGCCTTCTCGCGCGTGCCTTCGACGCCGAACTGCGGGCCGGGAAACTGGCGCGCATAGCTTTCGGGCAGGTCGATGTCGAGCACGCGCAGCGCGGTAACCTCGCCGAGCTCGAACAGGTTGCCGGCGACGGTGGCCATCAGCGACGTCAGGTTGGCGCCGACGTTCTCGATGGGGAAGGCGATCTCGATCTCGCCGCGATGGAACAGGGCGTCGGACGCGTGGCGCGCGGCCCAGGCGCTGTGCAGTGACGGCACCATTGACGGCGGCTGCGTGTCGACGCGGGTGACGCGGGCGCGGAAGCGGTCCTTCAGCTCCTGCGTCTCGCCGGGCAGCGTCAGGAAGGTGCCGCTCGACTGCTCGCCGGCGATCACCTCGGCGGCCTGCTGCAGCGGCACCGAGCTTTCCACGAAATAGCGCGCGCGAAACTCTTCGCGCCCGCCGGCGCTGTGTAACATCACGTCTTTCTCCCCTGCGGCGTCCATGTGGTGGGCCGCCGCCTTGTTGCCAGGCTGCGCTCCGGTCGGGAGGCGCGCCGATGAATATGAATCGCAGGATGGTAGGAAAACTCGGCGGCAAAGGACAATCGATTTATACTCGCCACCCATTGAGCCTCGCTCACACCCCCGACACCGACACAGGATGACCACCACTCCCTCGCTGCATGCGCTGCGCGCTTTCGAAGCCGTGGCGCGGTTGGGCAGCATGAGCGCGGCCGCCGACGAGCTCGCCGTCACGCACGGCGCGATCAGCCGGCACGTGCGCGCGCTGGAGGAATCGCTTGGCGTGCTGCTGCTCAAGCGCGGCGCCCAGACCAGCGAGCCGACGCCGGAAGGCCGGCGGCTGGCCGAGGGGCTGGCGACGGCGTTCGGCCTGATCCAGGCCAGCGTCGAGCAGGTGCGCCCGGGTCCGGCGACGATCTCGTGTTCCGAGTCGGTCATGATGTTCTGGCTGCTGCCGCGGATCGCGCGCTTCCAGCGCATGCATCCGGAGATGCCGCTGCAGTTCAACATGAACTACCGCGGCAGCGACCCGATCCGCGACAACATTAGCGTGGCGATCCGCAACACGATGCTGACGCCGCCGGAGGACATCATCGTCCGCGAGCTGGCCGACGAATGGGTGGGCCCGGTGTGCACGCCGGAATACCTGCGGCAGAACGGGCTGCGCCAGCCGGCCGACCTTGCGCGCGCGCGGCTGCTGGCCACGCGCAGCCGGCCGCTCGCATGGCAGCAATGGGCGGCTGCGGCCGGCGCCGACGGGGTGAATCTGGCGGTGCAGGAGGAGTTCGAGCATTTCTACCTGCTGATCCAGGCGGCCGCATGCGGTCTGGGCATCGCGAGCGTGCCGCGCATGCTGGTGCTGGACGCGCTCGAGTCAGGCCGGCTGGTCGCGCCGTTCGGCTTCCTGCGCGGGCCTTACCGGCTGGTGCTGTGGCTGAATCCGCATGTGCGCGGACGCGCCGATGTACAGGCGCTGGCAGACTGGATGGCGGAGGAGTTGCAGCAGAACACCTGAGGAATCAGGGGCTGCTGAAGATCAGGCGAAGTACAGCGCAGCAGGTATCGCTGCGAACGGAATCCGAGATTGAAAGACGCTGGATCCCGGCCTTTGCCGGGATGACGATTCAGAAGGTAGCCGGCCTCAAAACCGCCGCCCCGGCGCAAACCGGCACAGCAATTCAAGATCCCCCGACCCAAAAACACCGTCATCCCGGCAAAGGCCGGGATCCGGCGCCGTCATGCACCGACAGCCAGTACGGTTAAGCGCCGCAAAACAGCGACTCTCGTCAGGCAGCTTGCAAGGACAAGTCCCTGCGTGAGCGCATCAACCGTCCTTGCCCAGCATCACCCGCAACTGCGTTGCCTGCTCCGCATTCACGCCGCCCGCTTCCAGCCCGAGCGCGATGCTCCGGCTGCACATCTCGCGGTACAGCTGCTGCAGCGGCGCATCGAGCGCAGCCAGCGACGCCAGGTGCTTGTCGATTGACACGACATCGCCGCGCGACACCGGGCCCGGCATGCCGCGCGCCAAGCCGGCACCGGCAATCGACGCCAGCGTGCCCTGCACCAGCGGCAGCAAGGCTGCCACCGCGTCATCCTCGTTTGCGCCCCACGACTGCCAGATCACCGACGCCTCGCGCAGGATCACGTTGATGAACTGCGACGCATAGCCCGCCGCCGCATGATAGCGGCCGCGCATGCCCGGCGGCAGCAGGTTCACGCGGCACTCGAGCCGCGTCGCGATCGCCTGCAGCGCGCCGTACAGCGGCTGTTCGGCCTCGATCGTGATCGTGCATCCGGGCAGCGAGCGGCGCGCCGCTTCCGGGTCGCCAAAGGTCTGCATCGGATGGAAACCGCCGGCCATCGCGCCGTCAGCCGCGGCCTTCGCCAGCGCCGACACCTCGGTCGCGCCGCTGCAATGCACGGCGGCCATGCCGGCGCGCCATTGCAAGGCATTCGCGGTCGGTTCGATCGCACCGTCCACGGTCGTCACGAACACCAGGTCGCAGGCATCCACCACCTGCTGCGGCGCCAGATTGGCACAGCCGGGAATGGCCGCCGCCAGCGGCGCCGACTCATCGAGGGTCAGGCTGCCGACCGCCGCGATGCAGAGCCCGCGGTCCATGAAGGACAGCGCGAGCGCCTTGCCGAGGCGGCCGGTGCCGATGAAGCCGATCTTCAGGCGGTCGACCGAAGCTGCATCGAAAGCGACGCTCATAGCATCGGGTATTCGTTCACCACGAGCGGGTTGATGCTGTCGGTGAAGTTCGGCAGGTCAGCCAGCAGGGTCTTGCCTTCCGGGCTCTCCAGCGCGGCCTTCAGCGCCTCGGCCGAATCGAACCACAGCTCGGAGAAACCTTCATAGCCGAACGACTCGATCTGCTCCGGCGACACCAGGTTCACTGCATAGCGGCGCATGTTCGGCAGCTTCTTGCACAGTTCGGCATGTACGGTCAGCCAGTGCTGGGTGAACTGTTCGTAGGTCAGGTCTTTCCTGCGCTTGACGAGGCCGATGCGCTTGACGCCGGTGGGTTTCATGCTGATTCCTTTTTGTTGGTTGATTGAGTGGTGGAATAAATCGGTGCCTGCACGGTGGCCGACGTGACCGCGCCCTGCGACGCGTCGGTGACCAGGCGAGCGAACTTCGCGAGCACGCCGTCGGTGTAGCGCGGCGGCGGCGGCGTCCATGCGCTCAGGCGCGCACGCAGCTCGTCGTCGGACAGCTTCACCTGCAGGCGGCGGTTCTCGACGTCGATCTCAATCGTGTCGCCGTCGCGCAGCGCCGCGATCGGGCCGCCGTCGACTGCCTCGGGAACGATGTGGCCGATCACGAAACCGTGCGACGCGCCGGAGAAGCGGCCATCGGTCATCAGCGCGACCGAGTCGCCGAGGCCGGCGCCCTGCAGCGCGCCGGTCACCAGCTGCATCTCGCGCATGCCGGGACCGCCGCGCGGGCCTTCATTGCGCAGCACCATCACGTCGTTCGGGCGGATCGCGCCGGACTTGACCGCCTCGAACGCCGCCTCTTCGGTCTCGAATACACGGGCCGGGCCGACGTGCAGCGCCTTCTTCTGGCCGCCGAGCTTGATCACGCAGCCGCCCGGCGCGATGTTGCCGCTCAGGATGGCGAGGCCGCCCTGCGGCTTGATCGGCGCGGCGACCGTGCGGATCACTTCCTGCCCGGGCTGCTCGGGCGCGCGCTGCGCCTCTTCGCCGAGCGTGCGACCGGACACCGTCATTGCATTCGCATGCAGCAGGCCGCCTTCATGCAGGCGCTTCGCGACCAGCGGCATGCCGCCGGCCTCGTACATTTCGGGCGCGGTGAACCGGCCCCACGGACGCATGTCGGCCAGCACCGGCGTCCTGCGCGAAATGCGGTCGAAATCGTCGAGCGCCAGCGGCACGCCGAATTCGCGCGCGATCGCCAGCAGGTGCAGCACCGCATTGGTCGAGCCGCCGGTCGCCATCACGCCGGCGATCGCGTTCTCGAAGCTCTCGCGGGTGACGAGCGAGCGCGGCGTCACACCAGCGCGCACCAGCTCCATCACCATGCGGCCGCATTCGAATGCGGCGTCGCCCTTGCCCGGGTCGACGGCCGGAATGTCGTTGAAGCCCATCGGCGAGATGCCGAGCATCGCGCTGGCTGTCGCCATCGTGTTCGCGGTGAACTGGCCGCCGCAGGCGCCGGCGCCGGGGCATGCATGGTCCTCGACGTCGCGCAGTTCGTCCTCGCCGATGCGGCCGGCGTTATAGGCGCCGACGGCTTCGTAGATTTCCTGAATGGTCAGCTTGCGGCCCTCGAACAGCGTCGACGGCTTCGTGCATTTGCCCGACAGGATGGAGCCGCTGTAGAACGACACGCCCGGCAGGTTCATGCGGCCCAGCGCCATCGCCATCGCGGGAATCGTCTTGTCGCAGCCGGAGATGGTCACCAGGCCGTCGAGCATGTGGCCGCGCGCAACCAGCTCCACCGAGTCGGCGATCAGCTCGCGGCTGACCAGCGAAGTCTTCATGCCCTCGGTGCCGGTGGTGATGCCGTCGTTGATCGCAACGGTATTGATCTCCAGCGGCGTGCCGCCGGCGGCACGGATGCCGTCCATCACGCGCTGCGCCAGCTCGCGATGGTTCAGGTTGCACGGCATCGTGCCGATCCAGCAGTGGGCTACGCCGATCTGCGGCTTTTTCAGGTCATCGTCGGTAAAGCCGGCGGCCTTCATCATCCCGCGCGCGACGGCGCGGTCGGGGCCGTCGAGCAGCGCGGCGCTCTTGTGCCTGGGGTTTGCGGACATGGTGTCTCCGTCCTGTGTCAGAGCGGGTATTGGGCGATGAAGCGGCGGATTTCCTTCAGCGTCTCTGCCGGTTTCTCTTCGGGGATGAAGTGGCCGCAGTCGAGCGCCTTGCCGCGCACGTCGCTGGCGACTTCGCGCCAGTCCTCGAGGCAGTTGAACAGGCGGTTGATCACGCCCTGCTTGCCCCACAGCGCGAGCACCGGCATCTTCAGCTTGCGGCGGCG
>JACCDX010565483.1_pt1 | contig 11895 bp, 12 predicted proteins | sample 7449681 | NCBI WGS metagenome assembly JACCDX01 (sample SAMN15323450, study PRJNA562643) | freshwater metagenome | isolation source: river surface water | place: USA:Blue River Watershed | collected 2017-08-18 | reverse complement strand
CGTCGCTGGAAAAGGGACTGTCGCCGGGCACCATCATCAACGATGCGCCGCTGACCTATGACGCATCGCAGACCGGCAGCCAGTCCTGGGAGCCGAAGAACTACGATGGCAAATACGAGGGCCCGATGTCGATGCGGCGCGGCCTCGCGAAGTCGAAGAACATGGTGTCGATCCGCATCCTCGAGCGCATCGGCCCGCAGTATGCGCAGGAATACGTGACCCGCTTCGGCTTCGAGGCCGAGAAGAACCCGCCCTACCTGACGCTGGCGCTGGGCGCGGGCTCGGTGACGCCGCTGCAGCTCGCCGGTGCGTATGCGGTGTTCGCCAATGGCGGCTACAAGATCAACCCGCACCTGATCGCGAAGATCACCGACAACAACGGCAAGACCCTGTTCCAGGTCACGCCGGAAAAGGCTGGCGACGAGACGCTGCGCGTGATCGATTCGCGCAACGCTTACCTGGTCGACAGCATGCTGAAGGATGTCGTCCGCTACGGCACCGCGGCGCGTGCCGCGTCGCTGAACCGCACCGACATCGCCGGCAAGACCGGTACCACCAACGACTCGATCGACGCCTGGTTCGCCGGCTACCACCCGAAGCTGGCGGCAGTCGCGTGGATCGGCTTCGACAAGCCGAAGAACCTCGGCAACCGTGAAACCGGCGGCGGCCTCGCACTGCCGATCTGGATCGGTTACATGCAGAAGGCGCTGCCGAAACTGCCGGTGGTGCAGCGCGACGTGCCGGCCGGCATCACGACGCTGAACGGCGACCTGATCTACGCCGAATATGTCGACAACGGCGGCGTCGGCTCGCTGGGCACCGGCGGTGCACTGGAAGAGGAAAAGCCGCCGGCGGAGAAGGAAGCGACGAAGGGCGAGATCTTCTGATCAGGCGGAGATGTCGAGCGCAGTGCCGGCCTGCAGGCCGGCCAGCCGCGACAGCGAAGCGAACAGTTCCGAGCCGTCGCGGGTGTCAAGCCAGCGACCGTCGTTCAGTCGGTAGTGGAAGCCGCCGGCACGCGCGGCGACCCAGATCTCGCGCATCGGCGCCTGCGTGTTGACGATGATCTTGCTGCCATTGTCGATGAACTCGATCTCGAGCACATTGCCGCTGCGGCTGCACTCGACATCGACATCGGCCACCTCGCCGGCACGCTCGAATGCGCTCTCGATGGTGTCGAGCACGCTCTCGGCGATGGCCAGGAATTCGGATTCGGTCATGCTACACTCCAAAAGTATTTTTCAACGCGCGCGTCATGCCAGGCGTGGCGCGGTCCAGCCCGCAAAACCACATTCTCGATGCGCACCTTTTTCGCCATTCTAGCGACGATCGCGACGATCGGCCTGAGCGCCTGCGGTCAGACCGGCCCGCTGCACTTGCCCGAGCAGGTCCAGCCGAAGGCAGACCCGGACGCCGAATTCGACGCGCAACCCGCCAAGTCCAGACCATCCCGCCAGCCCTGACCATGTCGCATTTTGAATACCGCGGCGACGCGCTGCATGCCGAAGGCGTGCCGCTCGCCACGATCGCCCGGACCTTTGGCACGCCCACCTATGTGTACTCGCGTGCCGCCCTGACCGACAACTTCCTCGCGTACGCGAATGCCTGCCGCGCCCATGGCCGCGGCGAGCAGGGCGCACTGGTGTGCTACTCGGTGAAATCGAACTCCAACCTCGCGGTGCTGAACCTGCTCGGCAAGCTCGGCTCCGGCTTTGACATCGTCTCCGGCGGCGAACTGCTGCGCGTGATCGCGGCCGGCGGCGATCCGCGCAAGGTGATCTTTTCCGGCGTGGGCAAGTCGCGCGAGGAAATGAAGCTGGCGCTGGCGCACGACATCCTGTGCTTCAACGTCGAATCCATCCCCGAGCTGCACCGTCTCAACGAAGTCGCGGCCGGCCTCGGCAAGCGCGCGCGCGTGTCGCTGCGCGTGAACCCGGATGTCGACCCGAAGACCCATCCGTACATCTCGACCGGCCTGAAGGAAAACAAGTTCGGCATCGCGTACGAGGATGCGCTTCCGACCTACCGCGTGGCGGCTTCCCTGCCGCACATCGAGGTCAGCGGCATCGACTGCCACATCGGTTCGCAGCTGCTCGACGATGCGCCGCTGCTGGAAGCGCTGGACAAGGTGATCGAACTGGCCGACCGGCTGCATGAACAGGGCATCGCCCTCCACCATCTCGACATCGGCGGCGGCATCGGCATCACCTATGACGATGAAAAGCCGGTCGCGGTCGCAGACTACCTGTCGCGGCTGTTCGCGCGTATCGATCGCTGGCGCAAGGAGAAGTACGACGGCAGGCCAATCAGCGTGATGTTCGAGCCGGGTCGCTCGATCGTCGGCAACGCCGGTGTGCTCATCACCGAAGTGCAGTACCTGAAGCATGGCGCGACGAAGAATTTTGCGGTGGTCGATGCTGCGATGAACGATCTGATGCGTCCGGCGATGTATGAAGCCTGGCATGGCGTGCAGCCGCTGAACCGCCGCGCGGACGGCGCGAAGGAATACGACGTGGTCGGCCCGGTGTGCGAATCGGGCGACTGGCTCGCGCGTGGCCGCTCGCTGTCGCTTGAACCGGGCGACCTGCTGGCGATCATGTCGGCCGGTGCGTATGGCATGACGATGGCATCGAACTACAACACGCGCGGCCGCGCGGCCGAAGTGCTGGTCGATGGCGAGCAGTTCACGCTGATCCGCCAGCGCGAGAATCCGGCCGACCTGTTTGCGCTGGAATCGATTCCCGACTAACCGGCAATGCCAGTCAGTTAAGGCGACTTTCAGATTTTTCGCTGATCACGGAAATTTTTACGCTTAACTGACTGGCATTGGATTAACCGGGATCCTTCGCGGACAATTCCACCGCCAGGCTGCGCGCCGTCGCGCGCGCCGCCTGCCAGCGAAACACCAGCCTCACTCCCAGCAGCAGCGCGACGATGGTGCCGAGCACGATCGGTTCGCCGAAGTTGTTCTTGCCCGCGCGCATCCACCAGAAATGCACGATCGCCAGCACCGCGATCAGGTAAATCAATCGATGCAGCCGCGCCCAGTTGCGCCCCAGCCGCCGCTGCATCGCCGCCGTGCTGGTGATGGCCAGCGGTATCAGCAACACGAATGCGCTGAAGCCCATCGTGATGAACGGCCGCTTCTTCACGTCCTTCCACATCTCCGCCAGATCGAAGAAATGGTCGAACCAGAGAAAGCACAGGAAGTGCAGGCTCGCATAGAAAAAGCAAAACAGCCCGAGCATGCGCCGCAGCTTCAGCAGCCACTGCTGGCCGGTCAGCCTGCGCAGCGGCGTGATCGCCAGCGTGAAGCAGAGGAAGTACAGCGTCCAGTCGCCACTGGCGCGCGTGATGGTCTCGATCGGGTTGGCGCCGAGGCGCCCTTCGGTGCCCAGCCAGACCACCCGCGCCAGCGGCAGCAGCGCGAGCAGGAACAGCAGGCGCCGTAGCCATGACAGCTGCGCAGCGGTCGGCGCCATCGCTCAGAAAAACTTCTTCAGGTCCATGCCGGCGTACAGCGACGCGACTTCGGGATAGCCGTTGAACATCATCGTCTTGCGCTTGCGCGTGAAGAAACCATCTTCGCCGATGCGGCGCTCGGTCGCCTGCGACCAGCGCGGATGATCGACCTCGGGATTGACGTTCGAGTAGAAACCGTATTCCTGCGGCGCGACCTGATTCCACGCAGTCTTCGGCTGTGCCTCGGTGAACCGAATGCGTACGATCGACTTGGCTGACTTGAAGCCATATTTCCAAGGCAGCACGATGCGCACCGGCGCGCCGTTCTGGTTGGGCAGCACCTGCCCGTACATGCCGAAAGTCAGCAGCGCCAGCGGATGGTTTGCCTCGTCGATGCGCAGGCCCTCGACATACGGCCAGTCGAGCACGCGGCTGCTCAGGCCCGGCATTTGTGCGCGGTCGGCCAGCGTGGTGAACTCGATGAATTTCGCATTGCCGGTCGGCTCGACCTTGCGGATCAGCTCGGCCAGCGGGTAGCCGATCCACGGTATCGCCATCGACCAGCCTTCGACGCAGCGCAGCCGGTACAGCCGCTCTTCCAGCGGCGCGAGCTTCAGCAGCGCGTCAAGGTCGAGCGTCATCGGCTTCTTCACCTCGCCGTCGATGCGCACGGCCCACGGCCGCGGCTTCAGCGTACTGGCGTACTGCGCCGGATCGCCCTTGTCGAGGCCGAACTCGTAGAAGTTGTTGTAGGTGGTCGCATCCTTGTACGCCGTCGGCTTGTCGGCCGGGCTGTACTTCAGGTTGCGCTGCGCCGGCAGCGATGCGAGCGCAGCGGCCTCGGCCGCCGGCGCCAGGCCGCCGAATCCGGAAGCCGCCAGCGTGCCGGCGGTGGCCCGCTGCAGAAAGAGCCGGCGCGAGGCCGCGATCTCGGGGTGCGTGATCTCGGACGGCAAGGGGTCGGTGGAGCGCGGAAACTTGATCAGCATGAGATCCTCCGTCAGCAAAGCAAACAGGCTGCCGCAGCAGCCTGTTTCGATCAGAGTTCGCCGTAAGAGTGCAACCCGGACAAGAACATGTTCACGCCGAGGAAGGCGAAGGTCGTGACCAGCAGGCCGCCGACGGCCCACCATGCGGCGACCTGGCCGCGCAGGCCTTTCATCAGGCGCATGTGCAGCCATGCCGCATAGTTCAGCCAGACGATCAGGGCCCAGGTTTCCTTCGGGTCCCACGACCAGTAGCCGCCCCAGGCTTCGGCCGCCCACAGCGCGCCGAGGATGGTCGCGATCGTGAAGAATGCAAAACCGACGGCGATGGCCTTGTACATGATGTCGTCCAGCACCTCGAGCGGCGGCAGGCGGTCTTCCAGACGGCCCTTGGCCTTCAGCAGGTAGGCGACGCCAACCATCGCAGCCAGCGCGAAGGTGCCGTAGCCGATGAAGTTCGCCGGCACGTGGATCTTCATCCACCAGCTCTGCAGCGCCGGCACCAGCGGCTGGATCTCGTGCGCGTCGCGGCTGGTCATGTACCAGAGCAGGAAGCCGACCGCCGCCGAGATGATCAGCATCACGAACGGGCTGACCGCGCGCGTTTCGTACTTCTGCTCGTAGAACAGCAGGAACAGCGCCGTGATAAGGCAGAACAGCACGAACACTTCATACAGGTTCGATACCGGAATGTGCCCGATGTCGGCGCCGAGCAGGTAGGACTCGTACCAGCGCACCATCATGCCGGTGAAACCCAGCATCACCGCGGACCAGCACAGCTTGCTGCCGACCGCGCCGCCGAAGGCCGAGCGCGCAATGAGGCCGCCCCAGTGGAACAGCGTCGACAGGAAGAACAGCGTGCTCATCCACAGGATCGCGGACTGGCTCGACAACAGGTATTTCAGGAAGAAGCGGTTCTGCGCGGCGTCGAGGCTGCCGGCATAGAAGTAGATGCCCGCCAGCGACAGCGCACCGACCAGCAGGGTCAGCGTGCGCGCCGAGCGCCAGTACCAGCCGAGGCCGGCAAAGGTGGGCACGGCAGCCAGCAGGATGCCTTTTTCATAAATGTCCATGTAGTCGCCGTAGCGGTTCAGCGCAAACAGCGCGCCGGCCAGCAGCAGTGCGGCGAAAATCCAGTCATACAGGCTGCGGCCCTTCAGCAGGCCGCGCCCTTCGCCATAGGCGGAATTCTGTGTCAGTTCCATGATGTGTCTCCGTGCGCCCTGCTTCATGCATTGCGCGATGCGAAGTATAGTCCAGCGCCCGCGGCATTGCCGGCGGACGCCACGGTGGGGGCGGCAGGACGCTAGCGGCCCGCGAGTCCGGCCTTCAGGCGTTCGAACTCCTTGTCGAAATCAAGGCTGCGGCGCTGGGTGCTCATTGCCATCAGCGCATGCGCGCGGCCGTCGGACGGACGAATCCAGATCCACAGCCGGCGCTCGCGCACGTAGATCATCGCGAACACGCCCAGCACCAGCAGCAGGCAGCCGAGGTAGACCACGTTCTTGCCGGGCGAGCGCGTGACCTGGAAGACCGAGGCCTTCACCTCGTCGAAGGACTTCAGCTGCAGGAATACCGGCGCGCCGTACAGGAAGGCGTCGGCCACGGCGTCGGTGGCCAGCTTCAGGAAGCGGCCGTTCTGCTCGCTGAAGGGCATCGCCGGCAGGCCATCCTTCTCGCGCGCCGCCTGCCACAGCTCCCACATGGTGCCGTTCAGGATCTTCATGAAGATGTCCGCAGTCTTCTCCTGCTGATCCTGCGGCAGCTTGCCGATGAAGCGCGCGATCGCGATGTAGCCGGCGGCTTCCTCGGTGCCGGCAAACACGGTCAGCCCGCGCAGCGCCGATGCCTTCAGCTGCTCGCGCAGCTGCGGACTGGCGCCCTGGCCGAGCGGCACGTTGGCGGCATAACGGGAGGCCGCCTTCTCGCGCAGCGCCGGGTCATTGATCGCGGCGCGCAGGCGCATCCACTCTTCCATCGACCCCTTGGCGTCGGCGGGAATGCGCAGGAAGCGGAAGCTCTCGGCCGGGGTCTCGCGCACGCCGGCAAGGAAGACCTCGTTGCCGTCGATCTTCACCGGCAGCATGTAGTTGTTGAACTCGCGCGCCTGTCCGTTCTTGTCACGCAGCTTGTACTGCACGCTCGGGCCGACGTTCTTCAGGTCCTTGTTCTTTTCCGGGTTGGCGGCCGAGCCGAGCTGCTTGTCGAGGCGCTCCTGCAGCGTCTTCTTCTGGTCGACCGCACGCACGTCCTGACCGTTGCCGGCCATGTTCTCGACGTTGAAGGGGCGGAAGCCCGACCACTCGATCGTGTACTCGCTGCCGCCGCTGCCCAGCAGCGGCGTCGTGCGGCCGACCTCGCCCTCGACGCTGAACGACTGGCTGAACGGCCCCTGCATCGGATGGCCGGCCAATTTCAGGCGACTGCCGCCATCCTCGAAGCTCGACTGGTAGACCGCCATGCCCTTGTGGATCAGCGGCTGGTTGACCTTGATGGTCGCGGGGAAGCTCTTGCCGGTATCGTGGTCGGTGACGAGCACGTCGCTGGCGAACAGCTTCGGCATGCCGGTCGGGTAGAAATCGATGATGAACTTCTTCAGTTCGATCGTGAACGGCAGTTCCTGGATCAGCACGCCCTGTCCCGACGGGATGACTGCGGTGTTGCTGCTCGCACCCTCGGGCACATAGGTATTGCCGCGGAAGGTGGGGTTGCCGGTGCCGAGCCGGTGCCGCTCGGGGATCTGGGCGATCACACCACCGCCGCTGAAGGGCTCCTTGTCGAACAGCCACTGCTGCGCGCGGATCGGCAGGTTCGAGTCGAGCAGGCCGCCGACGCAGATGATCACGATGGCCGCATGCGCGAAGATGTAGCCGAGCTTGTTGGCCGCGCCCTGCTTGGCGGTCAGCAGCGTCGCGCCATCCTTCTCGACCAGCTTCACCTGGTAGCCGGCAGCGGCGACGCGGCGCGCCGACTCGTGCGCCAGCGTAGCGGTGTCGCCGTCGGCCGTCCATTCGACGTGGTGATGGAAGTTGCGCAGCGACTGCTCGCGCACGTTGTCGCGCCAGCTCTTCATGTCGCGCAGCATCTTCGGCGCATTGCGCACGATGCACAGCGAGGTCGAGACGACCAGGAAGGCCATGATCAGCAGGAACCACCAGGCCGAATAGACCGTGTAGACCGAGAAGCGGGAAAACACCTCGAACCAGAACGGCCCGAACTGGTTCACGTAATTCGGCAGCGGCTCGTTCTGCAGCACCACGGTGCCGATCACGGAGGCGATTGCGATCACGGTCAGCAGGCTGATCGCGAAGCGCATCGACGATACCAGTTCGACGAGGTCCGCCGTGAAGCGGCTGCGGCTTTCCATCTCGATGCCTTGCGTACCTTCGCTCATCTTGTCCCTGCCCATCGTTTCATTCAAAGCTGCAAACAAAAAGGGGCGGCCGCTGGCCACCCCCCATGCTGATCATTGCCACGCGCGCGTGTTTTTTTATTGTCGGCGCGCGCCGCGCATCATCACTTCAGGCCGGCGATGTAATCGGCGACGGCCTTCATCTCGTCATCCGACATGCGCTTGCCGATCGTGGTCATCTGCGCGGAGTTCGCGCGCGCGCCGACACGGAAGTTGGTCAGCTGCGCGACCGTGTAGTCCTGGTGCTGGCCGGCCAGGCGCGGATACTGTGCCGGGATGCCGGCGCCGTTCGGGCTGTGGCAGCCGGCGCAGGCCGGTACGTTCTTCTCGGCGATGCCGCCGCGGTAGATCTTCTTGCCCAACTCGACGGTGTCCTTGTTCTTCGCGGCGCCCTGTGCCGGCTTCTGCGCGGCGACGTAGGCGGCGACGTTGCGGATGTCGTCGGCCGTCATGGCCTTGGCGATCGCCGTCATTACCGCGTTGTTGCGCGCCGGGCCCTGGAAATCGTGCAGCTGCTTCTGCAGGTAGGCCGCGTGCTGGCCCGCCAGCTTCGGGTTCTGCGTGATGGTCGAGTTGCCGGCCGCGCCATGGCAGGCGACACAGGCCATGATGCCGCGCGCGGCGTCACCGTTCGCGTACAGTTCGGAGCCCTTGGCCGGATCGGCCTTGGCGGGCGCCTTGTCTTCGTTGGCAAAGACGGCGCCGGACGTGGCCAGCAGCGCGATGGAGACAAATTTCACGAACGACGAAAGTGCACGATTCATTCAAACACCCGGGAATTATTGGTTTGGTTTACGCCTAAATACAGCCCGGCATTGTACTACAATGGCGAGCCTGTTCCCCGCCTTTCCCGCCGGCCTCCTTCCTTTTCGCCCATGTCCTCTCTCTGGCAAGCCCGTTTTTTCACAACCGTCAACCGACTGCAGGACTTGCCGAAATACCAAGTGCCGGAGGTGGCCTTCGCGGGCCGCTCGAACGCCGGCAAGTCTACCGCGATCAACCTGCTGTGCAACCAGAAGAAGCTGGCGTTCGCGTCGAAGACGCCGGGCCGCACGCAGCACATCAATTTCTTCTCCATCGGCGGCGCCCACGTGGGCCAGCACCGCAAGGATGCGACCCGCACGGAGGAAATCCGCGCCTTCCTGGTCGACTTGCCGGGCTATGGCTATGCCGAGGTGTCAGGGTCCGCGAAGGACCACTGGCAGCTGCTGCTGGGCCGCTATGTGAATGCACGCGAGCAGCTGGCCGCGCTGGTGCTGATCATGGACGCGCGCCGGCCCTTCACCGAGCTGGACGTGGAGATGCTCGAGTGGTTCGCGCCGACCGGCAAGCCCATCCACTGCCTGCTCAGCAAGGCCGACAAGCTCAACCGCAGCGAGCAGGCCGACGCAATGCGGCTGGCGAAGACCATCCTGGCGAGCTATGTTGACGAGGCCGGCCAGCCTCTGCCATTCTCGGTGCAGCTGTTTTCCTCGCTCAAGCGCACCGGCCTGGACGAGGCTGACCGCACGATTCGCGGACTGCTCGGCCTCGATGATGGCGTGCAGGCCGCGGAAGCGCCCGGCGAACAGGTATAAAAAAAAGCCCTGGAGACAGGGGACATCTCCAGGGTTCAACGCTGGCCCGCACTTGGGCGAGACAGCCCCGCTCAGGGAGGAGAAGCGGGAGGTGAGCAATCACCCGTTTGTCTGAGCGACGACAGCGCCAAAAGTTTCAGCGGCATGCCGCCGGTCCACGGCGGCGGTCGCGTCCCCTGCGTTCCGAGATCCCAACCTCTATTGAAACTGCGAAAAGACGATGACGACTGATGCCCAGCCCCGGTTCCCTGCCACCCGCATGCGGCGCATGCGCAAGGATGCGTTCTCGCGCGCGATGATGCGCGAGAACGTGATCACGGCGGCCGACCTGATCTACCCCGTGTTCATCCTCGACGGCCAGAACCGTCGCGAAGCCGTGCCGTCGATGCCGGGCGTCGAGCGCGTGTCGCTCGACCTGCTGCTGCCGGTGGCCGAAGAATGCGTGTCGCTCGGCATCCCGGTGATGGCGCTGTTCCCGGTCATCGATGCCTCGCTGAAGACGCCTGACGGCATCGAGGCGGCCAACCCGGAAGGGCTGGTGCCGCGCGCCGTGCGCGCGCTGAAGGAGCGCTGCCCCGAACTCGGGATCCTGACCGATGTCGCGCTCGATCCCTACACCAGCCACGGGCAGGACGGCGTGATCGATGACGACGGCTATGTGCTGAACGACGAGACCACCACGCTGCTGGCGCAGCAGGCGCTGGCGCAGGCAGCGGCCGGTGTGGATATCGTCGCGCCGTCCGACATGATGGACGGCCGCATCGGCGCGATCCGCGCAGCGCTCGAGGCCAACGGCCACATCCACACTCGCATCATGGCGTACTCGGCAAAATACGCGTCGGCGTTCTACGGCCCGTTCCGCGATGCGGTCGGCTCGGCGGCCAATCTCGGCAAGGGCAGCAAGGCGACCTACCAGATGGATCCGGCCAACAGCGACGAGGCGCTGCGCGAAGTCGCCCTCGACATCGACGAAGGCGCGGACATGGTGATGGTCAAGCCGGGCATGCCCTATCTCGACATCGTGCATCGCGTGAAGAATGAATTCCGCGTGCCGACCTTCGCGTATCAGGTCAGCGGCGAATACGCGATGATCAAGGCCGCCGCGCAGAACGGCTGGCTCGACCATGACAAGACGATGATGGAAGCCATGCTGGCGTTCAAGCGCGCCGGCGCCGATGGCGTGCTCACCTACTTTGCGCGTGAGATCGCGCGCAAGCTGTAATGCCCGAACGACCCCTTGCCGCCCCCACGGTGGCAAGGTCTTCGGTGCGTCCGGCGCAGGAACTTCACAGGCAAGAGTTGTAAAAATCAAACACTTTTGAACATGTAGCCGGCTATCGACACAGATTATTCGCCTATGCCGGTCAGATCAGGCCGGCAGGCTTCTTTCTGTGAAGGTGGCCGCCGATGGATCGTAGCCGTGTACATGTACAGATTGCCCATCCAAATCTGGCCAAGACCTCCGATGAAACCCTCGACAGGGCGTACGATGTTGTCATCGCCAAGACCGAGAAATTCGTCACGCCGCGCGGCGTGAAAGGCAAAGCGACGGTGTTTTCCCGGGTCAGCCCGAACCGAATCAAGACCGACAAGACTGGCCAGCTTCAGGAAGCAGCAGCGAATGCGAAGTCTCTCATTACGGACGCGATCAGCAAGCTACGACTGGCTCCCGAGAAGAAAAAGGGTCTGCTGGGTCACATGACTGCCTTCATCAAAGGCAATATCGACGAAACCTCCAAAGAATTCTTCTCGGCCGACAGCGCCCGGCTGATCCGCCCTGCGCTGCGCCTGTCGGACAACAAGCTGGTCCGCTTTGCCGATGAGGCGCCGGCCGAGATCAAGGCAAGCCGGCCGCGGGCAGCATCCGCCCCGACGGAAGTCGTGCTGCCGGAGTTGCCACCGGAAACATGATCTCCGGGACCGCGGCACCGCGGCCCCTGTTCCTTAAGCTTACCTGTTTGGCTGCGGGGTAAAGCGCAAGTATGGCCTTGGCGCGCTGTAGCCCTTCGGATATTTCTGGCTGATCAGCGCCTCGTCCTGCACCGACAGCGGAATGATCACGTCATCGCCATCCTTCCAGTTGCCGGGCGTGGCGACGGTATAGCCATCGGTCAGCTGCAGTGCATCGATCACGCGCAGCACTTCATCGAAATTGCGGCCGGTGCTCATCGGGTAGGTGATCATCAGCCGCACCTTCTTCTTCGGGTCGATGATGAACAGCGATCGAACGGTCGCAGAGTCGGACTGGTTCGGATGAATCATGTCGTACAGCGTCGCGACCCGCTTGTCGGCATCCGCGATGATCGGGAAGCCAACCACGGCCTGCTGGGTAGTCCGTCCTGAATAATTCAGTTTTTATTCAACGCCTGTCCCTACCAGTGCGTGCGCTCGACGTATCTCGGCGATGAGCAGCCTGAATACCTGTCGAATATCGGCGCAAAAAAGCCGCAGCTTTTTG
>JACCDX010698193.1_pt1 | contig 11901 bp, 8 predicted proteins | sample 7449681 | NCBI WGS metagenome assembly JACCDX01 (sample SAMN15323450, study PRJNA562643) | freshwater metagenome | isolation source: river surface water | place: USA:Blue River Watershed | collected 2017-08-18 | reverse complement strand
GTTGGCGAGGATCACGTCGGCCTCGATGGTGGGATTGCCGCGCGAGTCCAGAATCTCCCGCGCTCGAATGTCTGCTATTGCTGTCATGTGTGTCTTCCTGCTGAGTCCAGATGGCTGAAAATCCTGTTGGCATGAACGCCGGCGAGCCTGCCCGCCCGAGTGCTCATGCGGTGTCTATCTCCGGAAAGCCCTTGACCAGGTCGTCGATGGCCTTCATCTGCACGAGAAATTCTTCAAGTCGATCCAGCGGCAGCGCACAGGGTCCGTCGCATTTGGCCTGTGCGGGATCGGGATGCGCCTCGAGGAACAGCCCGGCGATGCCCTGACTCATGCCGGCACGCGCCAGGGTCGTCACATCGGCGCGGCGGCCGTCGGCGCTGGCGGCCAGCCCTCCGGGCTTCTGCAGCGAATGCGTGACGTCGAACACCAGCGGCACGCCGAAACGCTTCATCACGGAGAAGCCGAGCATGTCCACCACGAGATTGTTGTAACCGAAGCTGGAGCCGCGCTCGCACAGCATCAGGCGCTCGTTGCCCGCTTCCTCGAACTTGGTGAGGATGTGGCGCATCTCCTGCGGCGCCAGAAACTGGGCCTTCTTGATGTTGATGGCCGCGCCCGTCTGCGCCATGGCCGTCACCAGGTCTGTCTGCCGGGACAGGAACGCCGGCAGCTGCAGGATGTCGGCCACCTGGGCCGCCGGAGCGGCCTGCCAGGGTTCGTGGACATCGGTGATGACGGGCACGCCGAAGCGGCCCTTGATGTCCGCCAGGATCTGCAGTCCTTTCTCCAGCCCGGGCCCGCGGTAGGAATGGATCGAGGAGCGATTGGCCTTGTCGAACGAAGCCTTGAAGACGTAAGGGATGCCCAGCTTGCGCGTGACGGTGACGAAGTGCGCCGCCACTTCCATGGCCAGGGTGTCGGACTCGAGCACGTTCATGCCGCCGAGCAGCACGAAGGGCGCCGTGTTGGCAAAGGCCACACCGCCGGCTTCGATCGTTTTCTGTGGGCTGCTGCTCACGCCGTTTGTCTCCTTCACTGCGCCTGGGCAGCGGCCTGCGCGGCCTGATGGGCCAGGGCGGCCTGGATGAAACCGGTGAACAGCGGGTGGCCGTCACGGGGCGTCGAGGTGAACTCGGGGTGGAACTGGCAGCTGACGAACCAGGGGTGATCCGGCACTTCGATGACTTCCACGAGCATGCCGTCCATGGAACGGCCGGCAATCTTGAGGCCGGCCTTCTGCAGCAGGTCGAGGTAAGTGTTGTTCACCTCGTAGCGATGACGGTGACGCTCGGTGATGACATCCTTGCCATAGCAGGCATAAGCGGTGGAATCCTGCTCAAGACGACATTCCTGTCCACCCAGGCGCATGGTGCCGCCCAGATCGGAATTGGCATCGCGTTTCTCCAGACTGCCGTCTGCCGATGTCCACTCGCTGATCAGGGCGATGACCGGATCCTTGCAGTCGGGCTTGAACTCGGTGCTGTGGGCATCACTCAGCCCCGCCATGTTGCGGGCGTACTCAATGACCGCCACCTGCATGCCCAGGCAGATGCCGAGGTAGGGAATGCGGTTCTCGCGAGCGTACTGCACCGTGCGAATCTTGCCTTCGACGCCACGGATGCCGAAGCCGCCGGGCACGAGGATCGCGTGCTGTCCTTCAAGTATCTCGGTGCCATGGACTTTCACGTCTGCCGAGTCGATGTACTTGATGTTCACCTTGGTGCGGGTCTGGATGCCGGCATGGGAGATCGCCTCGATCAGCGACTTGTAGGCGTCCAGCAACTCCATGTACTTGCCGACGATGGCGATGTTCACTTCGCGATCCGGGTTCAGCTTGGCATCCACCACGCGATCCCATTCGCTCATGTCCGCCGGCGGACAGTCGAGATTGAACTTGCGCAGCACGGTGTCATCCAGACCACTTGCGCGCAGCAGCGCCGGCACCCGGTAAATGGTGTTGGTATCGGGCAGCGAGACCACGGCCGGCAGATCGACGTTGGTGAACAGCGCGATCTTGCGGCGGGACGACTCCGGAATCTCGTGATCGGAACGGCAAATCAGAATGTCCGGTTGAATACCGATGGAGCGCAGCTCCTTGACCGAATGCTGCGTGGGCTTGGTCTTGGTTTCGCCGGCTGTCTCGATGTAGGGCACCAGGGTCAGGTGCATGAACAATGCGCGGTCGGAGCCGAGCTCGACACGCATTTGTCGCACCGCCTCAAGGAAGGGCTGGGATTCGATGTCGCCCACCGTGCCGCCGATTTCCACCAACGCGATGTCAGCACCATTGGCCCCCTCCACGACGCGACGCTTGATCTCGTCAGTGATGTGGGGAATGACCTGAATGGTGGCGCCAAGGTAGTCGCCGCGCCGTTCCTTGCGCAGCACTTCTTCGTAGACGCGGCCGGTGGTGAAGTTGTTGCGCGAAGTCATCTTCGCGCGAATGAAGCGCTCGTAGTGTCCGAGATCGAGATCTGTCTCTGCCCCGTCTTCCGTCACGAACACTTCGCCGTGCTGAAAGGGACTCATGGTGCCTGGGTCCACGTTGATGTAGGGATCCAGTTTGAGCATGGTGACGTTGAGGCCGCGCGCTTCGAGAACCGCTGCGAGAGAAGCCGAGGTGATGCCTTTGCCGAGCGAGGAAACCACACCGCCGGTAATGAAGATATATCGCGTCATTAACGCCCCATCCAGAGATTTTTCAGATCAAAACAGTATTTCAAACAAGCACCTACAGATGGGATTACAGACTACCAGAAGGCAGGGGGCATCACAACGCAAAAATCTTTGGGGGGCGGGTTGACAGCGGCGCGACGCGGAAAATTCAGGCGTGTGGATCGAGATCGGGCGGGATCCAGATCACCTTCCAGCCCGTCTCTGCAGGAGCGGCCTGCCAGCCCTCGCAGACGCCGATGCCGGGTACACACACCAGCGTGTCATCGACATGCACCAGGGGGATGCGTTCACGCAGCCACGCCGGGATGTCCGCATCCTGCAGGATTTTTTTCAGTGCACGCGTGCGTCGCCCGGTCAGGCGACAGGTCTCGCCACCCTGACGGTAACGCAGAGTGACGCGTGCCCCTTCCGGCAAGCGCAGACCTTTGCCCTCCACGGCGAGCGCATACACACAACCGTTCGATGGCAGGTGCAAGGTGTCATGCGGGTGCCAGGAGTAGCGCGCAGTGGCCGCCACACTCTGCACCACTCGCTGCAGGTGCAGACCGCCCTTGTGTCGACGCACGACGACGCTGAGCGAGCCCTCGCGCCAGCGCACCTCCGGTTGTGCATCGGGAGCAGCCGTGAGCATGTCGTCGACGATATGGGTCAGGACATTCCAGCCAGGATCGGGCGCCCCGGCCTCTTGCAACCAGTAACGCAGTACATTGCGTTGCCGCGCCGCACTCAACTGCTGCAGCGCGAGGTGATCCAGCACCGTCGGGCTGGCCGTCTTCACGCGGGCATGATCGAGAGCCGCCAGTGCATCGTTGAGCTCGTCGGCTTCGCCGGCCAGCATGGCAGTGCGCCACCAGGACTCGCGATAGCCGGGCCAGCGCGCTTCCAGCAAGGGCATGACTGCGTGGCGCAGATAATTGCGATCGAAGCGCAGACTGGCATTGCTCTCATCCTCGATCCAGCGCAGGCCGAGCGCCCTTGCCCACTCCTCGAGCCCCTCTCGCCGCTGCTCGAGCAAGGGCCGGAACAGCACACCTCGCCCCAGCGGGCGCATGGCGGGAATCGCTGCCAGACCCCGCGGCCCCGCACCACGCAGCGTGCGCAGCAGAAAGGTCTCGGCTTCGTCATCCAGATGGTGGGCCATCAGCAGCACTTCCTCGCGACCCAGCAGCGACTCGAAGGCCTCGTAGCGGCGCTCGCGCGCCAGATTCTCGAGACTTGCCCCTCCCTGCCCTGCCACTTGCACACGCTCGACCTGCAGTGCAATTCCCAGTGCGGCGCAGCGCTCCTGGCAGTGCAGGGCCCAGGCGTCGGCATTCGGACTCAGACCATGATGGATGTGAATGGCACGCAGCGCACCCGGCTCGCGCTCGCGCAAGGCTGCATGGGCGGCATGCAGAAGGACGGTGGAATCCAGCCCGCCACTGAAGGCCACCGCGAAGCAGGTGTCCGGCGGGAACCGGGCCAGCTGCTCGCTCAGTGACTCGACAGTGAAGGACATGGCGTCAGGCGGGAACTCCGTAGCTCATGAGGCGCTGATAGCGCCGCTCCAGGAGAGTCTCGACGCGCATGGCGCTCAGGCGATCGACCTGCTCGATCAGGGCCGTCTTGATGTTGGCCGCCATCGCCGCGACATCGCGGTGAGCACCGCCCAGGGGTTCACGAATGGTGGTATCGACGATGCCGAGCTCCTCCAGACGGCGCGAGGTCACGCCCATGGCTTCGGCAGCGGCGGAAGCATACTCGGCCGATTTCCACAGAATGGTGGCACAGCCTTCCGGCGTGATGACGGTGTACGTGGAGTATTCCAGCATGTTCAGGTGGTCGGCGATGCCAATGGCAATGGCCCCGCCGGAGTTGGCTTCCCCGGTGACCGTCGCGATCAGCGGGGTGCGCACGGTGGACATCATCGCCATGTTCTCGGCGATGGCTTCGTTGATGCCTCGCTCTTCCGAGTCGATGCCAGGATACGCACCGGGCGTGTCGATGAAGCTCAGCACCGGCAGCTTGAAGCGTTCGGCCATGGCGATCAGACGCCGCGCCTTGCGGTAGCCTTCCGGACGTGGCATGCCGAAATTGTGTCGCACTTTCTCCTTGGTGCCCCGCCCTTTCTGGTGACCGATGACCATGACCGGACGTCCATCAAGACGGGCCACGCCGCCAATCAGCGCGAGATCGTCGGCAAAAAGACGATCGCCGTGCAGCTCGTCGAAATCCGTGAACAGATGGCTGATGTAGTCGAGCGTGTAGGGGCGCAGCGGATGTCGTGCCACCTGGGAAATCTGCCAGGGCGTCAGCGAGGAATAGATCTTCTCGGTGAGTTTCCTGTTCTTGTCCTGCAGTTTCTGGATCTCGTCCGTGATGTTGAGCTTGTTGTCCGCACCCACCAGTCGCAGTTCGTTGATCTTCACTTCCAGATCGGCGATGGGCTGTTCAAAGTCCAGGTAATTCGGATTCATGTCGTAGGGTGTCCCGATAGTCTTGCTTGGCTTGCGGGCAATGATAGCAAAAGGCCTGCGCGGATAGCGACAGGGGCGGACGGCGCGTCATTACTGGTAGGACAGCGCCACGGCGCTGCGTCCGAACTCTTCCTGCAGAGCCTGGAGCAGGGGCTGACTGGGCAGCACGCGCCATTGCTCCCCGAGCAGCAAGGTGCCGCGGACATCTCGCCGCTCGTAGAAGATGCGCACGGGACAACCAGCAGGAACAGGCTTCTGCCCACCTTCCGCAGGCGCTGTGGATGGCTTCGGCAGCGGCCGATGCGCCTGCAGCTGCTGCTCCAGGACCTGCAGGAAGTCCGCTGTCAGAGCATCGTGGCGCAGGCGCAGGTCCAGGCTGCGGGCGAAGCGGGCGCGCGCCTGATCCAGGGTCATCACCTCGCGGCCGCGACCGCGCATGGTGCCGTTGTAATCGTCGATGCTGACCAGGCAGTCGAACACGAGAATGCTGTTCTTCACCAGCAGATCGCGATGCTGCTCGTACTCCTTGCCGAACAGGGAGACTTCGAAGCGGGCACTGCGATCATCCAGCTGGATCAGCGCGATGGGTTCTCCGCGTCGACTCTTCATGAAACGGAAATCCACCACGAGCCCCGCCAGCAGCTGGCTCTCGCGTTCAGGCTTCAGGTTCGCCAGCCGGTCGCGGGTGAAGCGCGCGAGCTCGGGCAGGAATTCGTCGACGGGATGGCCGCTGAAATACAGGCCCAGCGTTTCGCGCTCGGCGGTCAGGCGCTGCTGCTCCGACCAGGGCCGCACTCGCGTGCGCGAGCCCGGCACACTCAGCGGCGTCTCGACCACCGGATTGATGTCGCCAAACAGATCCTGCACGCCGAGCGCCTGATTGCGGCTGCTCTGTTCGGCGGCCTTCATGGTGTCGGGAATGGATTCCCACAACACGGCGCGCGCCAGATCCTTGCCACCTTCCTGCAGGCTGTCGAGCGCCCCGGCTCGCACCAGCGCTTCCAGGGCACGCTTGTTCAGCGCGCGGCTATCCACACGCCGGCAGAAGTCCAGAAGCGACGTGAAAGGGCCGCCACTCTTGCGCGCTTCGATGATGGCGTTGATGGGCCCCTCTCCCAGCCCCTTGATCGCACCCAGCCCATACACAATCTCGCGTTTGTTGTTGACCGTGAAGTTGAATTCACCCAGATTCACGTCAGGCACGATCAGCGGCAGCCGCATCTCGCGACACTCTTCCACGAGCGTCACGATCTTGTCGGTGTTCTGCATATCCGCCGAGAGCACGGCCGCCATGAAGTAAGCGGGGTAATGTTCCTTCAGCCATGCCGTCTGATAGGACACGAGCGCATAGGCTGCGGAGTGGGACTTGTTGAAGCCATAGCCGGCAAACTTTTCCATGAGATCGAAGATGGCGCCGGCACGTTCGGGCGCGATGCCGCGTTCGCTCGCCCCACTCATGAAGGCATCGCGCTGCTGGGCCATTTCCTCGGGCTTCTTCTTGCCCATGGCGCGGCGCAGCATGTCGGCGCCGCCGAGACTGTAATTGGCCAGCACCTGGGCAATCTGCATCACCTGTTCCTGATACAGAATCACGCCATAGGTGTTTGAAAGCACGGGCTCCAGATCCGGATGGGGATAGTCCACTTCGGCGCGACCATGCTTGCGGTTGATGAAGTCATCCACCATGCCCGACTGCAGCGGGCCCGGTCGGAACAGCGCCACCAGAGCGATGATGTCCTCGAAGCGACTGGGCAGCAGACGCTTGATCAAATCCTTCATGCCCCGCGATTCCAGCTGGAACACCGCGGTGGTCTCGCCACGCTGCAGCAGCTCGTACACCTTCCTGTCATCCAGCGCAATGGCGGTGATGTCGAGCGGATTCGCGCGCGCCTCGGGCTCCTGCGCGTTTATCATCTTGACTGCCCAGTCGATAATCGTAAGTGTGCGCAGCCCGAGGAAGTCGAACTTCACCAGACCGGCAGTTTCGACATCGTTCTTGTCGAACTGAGTCACCAGGCCTTCGCCGTTCTCGTCGCAGTAAAGCGGCGAGAAATCCGTGAGCCGTGTCGGCGCGATCACCACACCCCCGGCATGCTTGCCGACATTGCGCGTCAGGCCTTCCAGCTTGAGCGCCATTTCCATGATTTCCTGCGCGTCCTCATCGGCTTCGACGAACTCGCGCAGCGGTGCTTCCGATTCCAGCGCCTTGGACAGCGTGATGCCGACCTCGAAGGGAATGAGCTTGGAGAGCTTGTCGGCCAGCCCATAGGACTTGCCCTGCACCCGTGCCACGTCGCGCACAACCGCCTTGGCCGCCATGGTGCCGAAAGTGATGATCTGCGACACCGCTTCCTTGCCATACATCTCTGCCACGTGGGCGATCACGCGATCGCGACCGTCCATGCAGAAGTCGACGTCAAAGTCCGGCATGGACACGCGCTCGGGATTGAGGAAACGCTCAAACAGCAGGTCATAGCGCAGCGGGTCGAGATCGGTGATGCCCAGTGCATAGGCCACGATCGAACCTGCGCCCGAACCACGACCTGGTCCGACGGGAATATCGTTGTTGCGGGCCCACTGGATGAACTCCATCACGATGAGGAAGTAGCCGGGAAAGCCCATCTGGATGATCACATTGAGCTCGAAATCCAGTCGCTCGTAGTACTGCTGGCAAGCCAGCTCCCGTTCCTGCTGTGCCTGGTCGCCCACAAAATGCTCGCGCGGCAGCAGCTTGTCCAGTCGTGCCTGCAGGCCTTCGCGACTCACCCGGCGGAAGAAGGCATCGACGGTCTCGCCTGGTGGCACCGGATAGTTGGGCAGGTAGGGCTTTCCCAGCTCCAGCTCGAGATTGCAGCGGATCGCAATGGCCCGCGTGTTCTCAATGGCCTCGGGAATATCGCTGAACAATTCCGCCATCTCGGCCGGACTGCGCAGATACTGTTGCTCGCTGTAATGGCGCGATCGGCGCGGATCATCGAGGGTGCGACGTTCGTTGATGCAGACGCGAACTTCATGGGCCTCGAAGTCGTCGCGCTGCAGGAAGCGCACATCGTTGGTGGCGACCACAGGGCAGCGCGCCGCGGCAGCCAGCGCCACGGCCGCCTCGATGTAGCGCTGCTCGCCCTCGCGCCCCGTGCGCTGCAGCTCCAGATAGAAGCTGTCAGGAAAGCATTGCATCCAGCGCGCCAGCACCGCGGGCGCCTTCTCCGGAGCCTCCTGCAACAGGCGCCCGATCTCGCCCTCACGGCCACCGGACAGGGCAATCAAGCCCTGCGCACGCTCCTCGATCCATTCGCGACGCACGGTCACCAGGCCGGAGGCAGACTTTTCCGTATAGGCGCGCGAGATCAGTTCGGTGAGATTGCGATAGCCCGTCTTGTTGCGCACCAGCAGCACCAGCGGAAACGGACGCTGAGGATTCTCGTCGTTCTCCACCAGCACATCGCAGCCACAAAGGGGCTTCACGCCGGCACTCATGGCCGCGCTGTAGAACTTGATCAGACCAAAGAGATTGACGTGGTCGGTGATGGCGACTGCAGGCATGCCGGCCGCTGCCACATGCTGCACAAGATCGTCGATGCGCACGACGCTGTCCACGATCGAGTATTCCGTGTGGACGCGCAGATGGACGAAGGCGGAGGACAGAGACATAGGGGCCAGGTGACTCAGAAATCCAGGGTGACAGTGATGGGGGCGGCGCGCTCAATGCCCAGCGCCCGACGCACCGGGGCATAGCTCATGCGGTGGACGGGGCTGGGCCCCAATTGCGCCAGTGCCTGCAGGTGCGCCGCCGTGGGATAGCCCTTGTGCACCGCAAAGCCATAGCCGGGGTATTGCTTATCCAGAACCTGCATCTCGCGGTCACGGGTGACCTTGGCCAGAATCGAAGCGGCCGCGATGCAGTCGACACGGGAATCGCCCTTCACCACCGCCGTTGCCGCGTAAGACCAGCGAGGACAATGCAGGCCGTCGACATAGACATGCGCTGGCTGGCTGCCAAGCCCCTCCACTGCCCGCCACATCGCCAGCAGGCTGGCCTGCAGGATGTTCAGCGCGTCGATTTCCGCCGCCGTGGCTCGGCCGAGAGAATAGCACAGCGCGTTCTCGACGATGCGCTCGAAGACAGTCTCCCGCGCCTTTTCGGACAGCTTCTTGGAATCATTCAAACCCGCAACGGGACGGCGCGGATCGAGAATCACGGCTGCTGCAACGACATCGCCAGCCAGTGGTCCCCGCCCCGCTTCGTCGACGCCTGCGACGGGAGCCTGGGGTGCGCAGGGATAGGGATAGCGCCAGATCACCTGCTCCAGCAGCTCAGCGTTCATCCTGTCTCCCTGCCTCCACCAGACTCATGATGGCGTCCGCCGCCTGAGTGCTGGCATCGCGACGAATCGTGTGGTGAATCTGTGCAAAACGCGCCACCAGCGCCGCCTGGCGCTCTGGATGATCCAGCCAGTCCTGCAAGGCCGCAGCCAGATTTTCAGGCGTCACCGCATCCTGCAGCAACTCGGGGACCAGGCGTTCGCCGGCGAGCAGATTGGGCAGGGAGACATAGGGCACCTTGAGCATGCGCGAGGCGAGCATCCAGGTCAGTGGTGCCAGTCGATAGGACACGACCATGGGTCGGCGCAGCAGCATGGCCTCGAGCGTGGCCGTGCCGGAAGCCAGCAATACCAGATCGGCTGCCTGCATGGCCTGATGGGAATTGCCTTCAAACACCATGAACTGATCCCGGGCACCCTGCGCCTCGAGCAACGCGAGCACCTGGGAGCGCCGCTCGGCATTGGCGCAGGGAATCACGAAGCGCAGGGTCGGATCCTGCGCCAGACAGCGCAAGGCGGTGGCGATGAAGACGGCGCCGAGCCGGTGAATCTCATCCCGACGACTGCCCGGCAGCAACGCGATCACACGGCCCTCTGCTGCCAGCCCCAGCGCCTCGCGGGCACGTGCACGCGGCAGCGCATCTCCTGCATCGAGGTCTATCGCGTCAGCCAGCGGATGACCGACGAAACGCACGGGCACCTGATGCTGCTCGTAGATGGCCGTCTCGAAGGGAAACAGGGCCAGCACCAGATCGACAGCGCGAGCGATCTTGTGAATGCGCTTCTGTCCCCAGGCCCAGACGCTCGGGCTCACATAGTGGACGGTGCGGATTCCCAGATCGTGGAGTTCCTGCTCGATGCGCAGATTGAAGCCTGGGGAATCGATGCCGATGAAGACATCGGGCGGCGAGGCCTGGAAATGCCGGACCAGGGATTTCTTGATATGCAGCAGCTCGGGCAGGCGCCCGAGAGGTTCTATGAACCCCATGACGGAGAGCCGTTCCATGGGGAAGAAGCTGTGAAAGCCCTCGGCGAGCATGCGCGGACCGCCAATGCCCTCGAACTGCGCGAGCGGGCAGCGCCTGCGAATCGCCTGCATCAGAGCCACGCCGAGCATGTCTCCGGATGTCTCTCCCGCTATCATGCCGACTCGCACGCGCGTGTCTCCCTGCTCAGCGCTGAATGCCTCGCGTGGAGGCGCGAATGGAGTCGACAAACAGCTTGATGTCGACGAATTCCGCAGCCATGGGATCAAGCTGCTCGAGCGCTTCCTGCAGCGTCAAACCTTTCAGATAGACAATCTTGAACGCCCGGCGGATACGCGTGATGGCATCCTTGGTGAACCCACGTCGCTCCAGCCCGATCGCGTTGATGCTGCGCGCCTCCGGCGGCGTGCCACTGACAATCACGTAGGCCGGCACATCATTGCTCACATGGGTCATGCCGCCAATCATGGCGTGCGCACCGATCTTCAGGAACTGGTTGACCCCGGCATAGCCGCCAAGGATGGCCCAGTCGCCCACTTCCACGTGTCCGGAAATGCCCACGTTGTTGGCGAAGATGGTGTGGCTGCCCACGATGCAATCATGTGCCACGTGCACATAGGGCATCAGCAGATTGTGACTGCCGATGCGGGTGTAGCTGCCACCGAAGCCTGTGCCACGGTGAAGCGTGACACCTTCGCGGATGATGTTGTCGGACCCGACTTCCAGCCAGGTTTCCTCGCCAGTGAACTTCTTGTCGGCAGGCTCTTCGCCGATGGAAGCAAACTGGAAGATGCGATTCCTGGCGCCGATTCGGGTATTGGCACGGATGACGACGTGAGACGCGATGTGAGTGTCCTCACCGATCTCGACGCCAGGCCCGATGATGGACCAGGGCCCCACGGTGACATTCGCCGCCAGACGCGCACTGGGGTCGATAATGGCGCGTGAATCAATCAATTTCGTTTTTCCTTTCTGCGCACATGATGATCGCCGTGCCGACGGTCTCTTCCCCCACAAAGGCACGACAATTGAATTTGTAGATGCCACGCTTGCTGGTGACGATCTCCGCTTCCAGCATCAGCTGGTCTCCAGGCACCACGGGGCGCTTCAGACGCACTTCATCAGCCCCGACGAAATAGTACAGGTAACCATCCTTCGGCTTCTTTTCCTGACTCTTGAAACCCAGCACCCCGGCAGCCTGAGCCAGCGCTTCAATGATCAGCACGCCGGGCATGATGGGCTTGTCAGGGAAGTGTCCTTCAAAGAACTCCTCATTCACGGTGACATTCTTGTACGCAAGGATGCGCTTGCCCAGCTCGATCTGCAGGACCCGATCAACCAGCAGAAACGGGTAGCGCTGCGGCAGGTATTCCTTGATTTCTTCCACGTTCATCATTGTGTTGTTTTCCTGAAACAGGTGTTCTTGGGCGGTGGACTCCTTCAGTCGGAGTCCCCCGGGGC
>JACCDX011282791.1_pt1 | contig 11904 bp, 9 predicted proteins | sample 7449681 | NCBI WGS metagenome assembly JACCDX01 (sample SAMN15323450, study PRJNA562643) | freshwater metagenome | isolation source: river surface water | place: USA:Blue River Watershed | collected 2017-08-18 | reverse complement strand
GTCAGCCCCTGGAGGCGGAGCCCGTAGGTGATGTTCTCGTAGATCGATTTCGGAAACGGATTCGACTTCTGGAAAACCATGCCGACGCGCTTGCGCAGCTCGATCACGTCGATTTCTACTACGGCGCGACCCAGGCGCTGCACGACATCTGCCTCCCGATCGAGGCCAACAAGGTCACCGCCTTCATCGGCCCGTCCGGCTGCGGCAAGTCCACGCTGTTGCGCTGCCTCAACCGCATGAACGACCTGATCGAGGGCACCCGCGTCGGCCGCGGCACGATCAAGATCCACGGCGTCGACATCTACCAGCCCGACGTCGACGTGATCGAGCTGCGCAAGCGCGTCGGCATGGTCTTCCAGAAGTCGAATCCGTTTCCGAAATCGATCTACGAGAACATCACCTACGGGCTCCGCCTCCAGGGGCTGACCAACAAGGCCAAGCTCGACGAGATCGTCGAAAAATCCCTGCGCGGCGCCGCCCTCTGGGACGAGGTCAAGGACCGGCTCGACCAGAGCGGGCTCGGCCTGTCCGGCGGGCAGCAGCAGCGCCTGTGCATCGCCCGCGCCATCGCCGTCGAACCCGAGATCATCCTCATGGACGAGCCGTGCTCCGCGCTCGATCCGGTGGCGACGGCCAAGGTGGAGGAGCTGATCCAGGACCTGCGCACCCGCTACACGATCATCATCGTCACGCACAACATGCAGCAGGCCGCCCGCTGCTCGGACCGCACCGCGTTCTTCTACCTCGGCAAGCTCGTCGAGTATAACGCCACCCGCGACATTTTCACCAATCCCGCCAACCCGCAGACCGAGGCCTATGTCTCGGGCCGCTTCGGTTGACCTCACCGCGCTCCCGGAATCCCTCCGAATTTCCCCCGGTCCTTTCCGTCGCGCCGTCCCGCGGCCGCCCGTCCGATCGATCGCCGGATCCCTCCCTCCCATGACCCACTACAACGAAGAACTCACGAAGCTGAAGGAGAGCCTCCTGGCCATGGCGAGCCATGCGGAGTCCGCCGTCTCCCGCGCGATGCGTGCGCTCATCGACCGCGACGACGAACTCGCCCGCAAGGTCGAGGACGACGACAACATCCTCGACCAGTTCGAAATCGAGATCGACGACACCGCGATCCACCTGCTCGCCAAGGCCCCGCTCGCCACCGAGCTGCGCCTCATCACCGTCGCGATGAAGATCTCGCAGAACCTCGAGCGGGTGGGCGACGAGGCCGTCACCATCTCGCGCCGGGCCCGCGACCTGAACGGCGAGCCCCAGCTCAAACCCTACGTCGACCTGCCCCGCATGGCGACCATGTCGCTGGAGATGCTGCGCGACGCGCTCACGGCCTTCGTCAACCGCAAGCCCGAGCTGGCCCGCTCCGTCGTCCCGCGCGATTCCGACGTCGACGACCTCAACCGCCAGCTGCACCGCGAACTGTCCAGCTACATGGTCGAGCAACCGAACACGATTTCGCGCTGCCTGCGGCTCATGGTCATTTCCAAGGCGATCGAACGCATCGCCGACCACGCCACCAACATCGCCGAGGAGGTCGTCTACCTCTACGAGGCGAAGGACATCCGGCACGCCGACCAAAAGCGCCCATGAAGCCGAAAATCCTGGTCGTCGACGACGAGCCGGACGCGCTCGAGATCCTCGGCTTCAAGCTCAAGGAGGCCGGCTACGTGCCGCTGTTCGCCAAGGACGGTGCCCGCGCCATCGCCTCGGCCCGCGACGAACGTCCGGCGTTGATTGTGCTCGATCTCATGCTGCCCGAGGTCGACGGCCTCGAGGTGTGCAAGATCCTGCGGCGCGACCCGATCACGGCCGCGATTCCGATCCTGATGCTCACCGCCCGCGCGGCCGAGATGGACCGCGTGCTCGGCCTCGAGCTCGGCGCCGACGATTACGTCACGAAACCGTTCAGCCCGCGCGAGCTGGTGCTGCGGATCAAGAAACTGCTCGGCCGCGCCAAGTCCGCCGAGGAGCCCGTGGCCGAGCTGCGCTTCGGCGAACTCGAACTCGACGTCCCCCGCCACCGCGTCACCGTTTCCGGCGTGGCCGTGGACCTGACCGCGACCGAATTCAAACTGCTGGAGGTTCTTGCCCGGCGGCGCGGCCGCGTGCAGACGCGTGACCGCCTGCTGCAGGATGTCTGGGGCTACGAGAACCCGATCGACAGCCGCACGGTCGACACGCACATGCGGCGGCTCCGCGAGAAGATCGGCGGCGCCGCCCGCTACCTGGAGACGATCCGCGGCGTCGGCTACCGGTTCAAGGCCGAGGAGTAAGCCCACCCGTGAGCGGACTGGAAATCGTTTTGTTGCTGGCGGCGGTCGGGGCCGCCGCCGCGGCCCGCTGGTTCAAACTCCGCCTGGAAGCGGAGCGGAGCCGCCATGCCGCGGAGTTGGCGGCGGCGCAGGCGCGCCGCGAGGAGGAGCTGCGGGCCCAGGCGGACCGCACGGCGGCGCTTTTCGACCGCATGGTCGAAGGCATCATCGTGCTCGGGGCCGACGGCCGGATCCGGCTGTCGAATCGCGCCGCGGGCGACATGTTCGGCTTTGCCGCGCCGGCCGCGGGCCGGACCGTGATGGAGGCGACGCGGCACCACGAGGTGGCCGCTCTGGTGGCCCGCCTCGACCACGCCGCCGAGGTGCTCAACCACGAGATGCGCCTCGATGGTCTCGCCGAGACGCGCTACCTGCAGGTCAACGCGCTCGCGCTGCGCGCGCCCGAAGGGACGCGCGACGGCGCGATTCTGGTTTTCCACGACCTGACGCGCCTGCGCCAGCTGGAGGCCGTGCGGCAGGAATTCGTCGCCAACGTGAGCCACGAACTCCGCACGCCCTTGTCGCTGATCAAGAGCGCGGCCGAGACGTTGATCGACGGCGGCAAGAACGACCCGGCGGTCACGGGACGTTTCCTGGAGATCATCGAGAAGCACGCGAATCGTCTCACGCTCCTGATCGACGACCTGCTCCTGCTGGCGCGGCTGGATTCCGGTCGCGTCGAGCTCCACCTCCAGGCGGTGCCGTTGCGGGCCGCCGCGCAGGATGCCCTCGACGATGCGGCGTTGATCGCCCGCGCCCGCGGGGTGTCCCTGCTCAACCGCGTGCCCGCGGAGGTCACCGCGGAAGCGGACCCGGATCGCCTGCGCCAGGTGCTCGCCAATCTCATCGACAACGCGATCAAGTATGGCCGCGCGGACGGCAGCGTCACCTTGGGCGGCCGCCTGGCCGACGGCGGTTCGCGGGTGGAGATCACGGTGCGGGACGACGGTCCGGGGATTCCGGCCGAGGCGAAGTCGCGGATTTTCGAGCGCTTCTACCGGGTGGACAAGGCGCGCTCGCGGGAGCAGGGCGGCACCGGGTTGGGGCTCGCCATCGTGAAAAACGTCGTCACCGCCCACGGAGGAGACGTGCGGGTGGAGAGCGCGCCGGGCAAGGGCACCGAGTTCTTCATCACGTTGCCGGCCGCCCGGAAGGCGGCGTGATCCGCCGCCGCGGGTCCGGCCGGCAGCTCACCACGTCGGCGAGCGTCGCGTCGGCTGCAATTCGCCGCGGGGCAGGGGGAGGTTCAGCTGCTCGATGACGGCATCGAAGAGGATGCGGCGCTGCGCGGCCGAAAGCCCGGGTTGGAACACCGCCACGCGGTAGTCGCGGTAGCCGGCCTCGGTTTCGCGGGCCGACGTGACCCGCACCGCGGTGGCGAAGGCCCGGTCGGCGGCCGGGCCCGTGAGTTTGAGCGCGCGGCCGATCTCGGCGCGCAGGTCGTCCCGCTGTTTGATGAGGTCGTTCAGCTGCTGGGAATAGTCTTCGGCGATGGCCGCGACCTGGGCGTGCACGGCCGAGGCCCGGGCGATGACCTCGGGCGTGGGTGCCCCGCCGCGCCCGCCGCGGCTTTGGCCGACGTTGAATTTCAGGCCGTCGTAGTCGAAGCGGTAGGTGACGGCGATCCCTTGGCCGCGGTTTTCGGCGGCGACGGCTTCGACCTTCTCCGCGGCGGTGCGCTGGGCGTCGGCGGCGCGGCGGAGCCACGCGATGACGTCGGCCTGTTGCGCGAGGGACAGCGGGGAGCGTTCGGTCACGGTCTCGGGTTCGCCGGTGCGGGCGAGGCCGCGGCGAATCTCCTCGGCCAGGGTTTCGAGTTCGTCGAGCCGGGCCGCATGGTTGTCGGCGAGCGTCTTGAGGGGATTGGCGCGGAGGAAGGTGAAGCTCTGGTTGTCGCGGGCGTAAACCGTGTCGTAGAGCTCCTTTTTCAGGACGGATTTGCGCGTCTCGTAGACGGCGATCTGTGCCGCCACGTCGCCGGGCACGTCGTCGGGGATGAGCACGCGGGCGGGCTCGGGCGGGAAAAACACATATGGCTGTGCGGCGGCGGCGTTGGCCGCGGTGTCCGTCGCGTTGATGAGCTCCAGCGCGATCTCACGCAGCAGGCGGCGCTGGGCCGCGGTGAGGCCGTTTTCGTAGTAGGCGAAGGCGCGCATGACCTGCGCGATCTCGACCGGCGAGTAGCCGCGGCGGTCGCCGTCGCCGAGGCGCCACTGGCGCAGCGCGCCCCAGGCGCGGTCGCCGATATACAGGTCGCGCCGAAGCGTCTCGGCATCGGCCTCGAGCGCCGCGAGGCGGGCGGCCTGTTTGGCTGCGAGCGCCGCGAAGGCGGCGGTGCGCTCCGCGGGCGGCACCGGCCGCAGGCGGTCGATCTCGGCGCGGAGTTCGTTTTGGAGGGCGAGTTTTTCCGCCCGGTAGCGGTCGAGCTGCGCGCGGAGTTTCGGTGTCAGGGTGCCCGAGGCGAGGCGGACGCCGAGCTGCGGGTAGAACAACTCGTTGATGAAACCCGCGAGCTCGGCCGGGGCGGCGAAGCGCCCGGAATTGCCGGCGCCGGCGGCGGCGGGCAGGGAGCGGCCGAGCGGGGGCGGACTCGGCGGGAAAAACACCGGCTGCGGCATTGCCTGCTGGAAATCCCCCTGGGGGAAATCGCCGGGAAAGGTGTTGCGCGAGGATCGTTCCCCGCTGGATCCCCCCGTCGTGCCGGTGCCCGTGGTTTGCGCGACGCCCGGTGCGGTCACCGCGCCCCACGCCAGGACGCCGGCGAGCAGGGCGAGCGGGGTGGAGCGGGGCGGGGCGGGGGGCATGGCGGCACGCTGCGCGACGCCGGCGCGGCACTCAATATCCCATTGAATGCAATCCCTCGCAGACGACGTAACCCAGCAGGGCGGTGACCGGAATCGTGAGCACCCAGGCCCACAGGATGCGGGACACGACGCCCCATTTCACGGCGCTCAGGCGCTTGGTGGCGCCGACGCCCATGATGGACGTGGAAATGACATGGGTGGTGGAGACCGGGACGCCGAGGGTGGCCGTGCCGTGGAGAATGATCGCCGCGGTCGTCTCGGCGGCGAATCCGTGGACGGGCTGCATCTTGACCATCTTGTGGCCCATCGTGCGGATGATGCGCCAGCCGCCGGCGGCGGTTCCGGCGGCCATGGTGATCGCGCAGGTGACGACGACCCAGGTGGGGATGTCCTTGAACTCCTCGACGCGCAGAAAACCGGCCCAGCCCGGCAGATCCTTGAAAACACCGGACGACGTGCCGGTGAAGAGCGCGAGCGTGATGATGCCCATGGTCTTCTGCGCATCATTGGAGCCGTGGCTGAAACCCATGAAGCCCGCGCTGATCAGCTGGGCCTTGCCGAAAACCATCGCGACGACGCGCGGCGTGACTTTGCGCAGCAGGGCCAGCAGCACGCACATGAACAGGAAGCCGCCGACCAGGCCGACGAGCGGGGAGGTGAACATCGGGAGCACGACCTTGGGCCAGAGTCCGACGGCCTTGCCGGCCTTGTCGTGCGCCGCCCAGATCAGCACCGACCATTTGCCGGCCGCGGTGGAGAGTGCGGCGCCGCAAAGACCGCCGATGAGGGCATGGCTGGAACTCGAGGGCAGACCGAGCCACCACGTGAAGAGATTCCAGACGATCGCGCTGAGGAGCGCCGCCAACACGGTCGTCATCGTGACGGCGCTGGCGTCGACCAGTCCGCCGGAGATGGTCTTGGCCACCGCGACGCCGAAAAAGGCGCCGATCAGGTTCCAGAACGCGGCCCACAGGACCGCGGCGCGCGGCGTGAGGACCTTGGTCGAAACGACGGTGGCGATCGCGTTGGCGGTGTCGTGGAAGCCGTTGATGTATTCGAACGTCAGCGCCGCCAACAGCACGAGCAGGAAAAGAGTCATGGATACGGATGAGGGCCGCGGGTGGTTCCGGTGCGTCGTCGCCGTGCCGAGTGGGACGGCGGCTTACGAGTGTTTCAGCACGATCTGGACGACGATGTTGCCGCAGTTGCGGCAGCGGTCGACGGCCTGTTCCACCATCTCGTAGAGCTCCTGCAGGATCACCAGCTCCTTGGCATCGTAGGGCCCCTGGTAGAGCTCCTTGAGCAGCGCGAGCATGACCTTGTCGGCTTCGCCCTCGGCGAACTGGAGTTTGTCGTTGGCGGCGCGGATTTTCTCGATGGTGGTGCCGCCGCGCAGCTGTTTGACCATGTAGACCACCGCGTCGGCCGCCTGCAGCATGAGCTCGGCCTGCCGCTGGAGCGCGCCGTGCGGGACCCGGCCCGGGTAAATCGTGAGGCGTTCCACAATCTTTTCGATCTGCTTGGGGATGCGGTAGAGCGAAAAGGATAGGGCCTCGATGTCCTCGCGCTCGAGCGGGGTCACGAAGGTCTTGCTCAGCTCCTCGATCATGGTGTGCCGGATCCGCTTCTCCGCGCGCCGGGCCTGGATGAATTCGTCGAGGGAGACCTGGGTCGCGGCGCCGGCGGCGATACGTTTCAACGCACCGCCGAAGTGGTCGACGCTGGACTTGGCCTCCTCGGCTCCGGCTTCCAGCAGATCGAAGAACTTGTCGTCTTTACCAAGCAGTTTTTTGAGCGAGAGCATCGCCGCCCAGTAAGGGCCTGCCGTTACGATTGGGAAACAAATTTTCTGCCAACCCGGGAATCCGTGGCGCGCGCGCCTTTGCTGCCGTGCGCCGGAGGCTGTCGCGCCGGTGCCGCGGAGCGCGGCCGGGGCGGCGTCACGATTTTCCGCGCAGCCAGATCCAGAGATACCCGATCCGTTCCCGGAAGGCCAACGAGCTGTGCGTGAGACCTTCGACGTTCCAAAGCAGATCTTCGAAGTAGATCTCTTTTTCCGCGTGGGTCTTGAAATCGGCGGGGCAGGCGAGGGCGTGGACGCCCGCGCTGCGAAACAAAGCCATCGATCGCGGCATGTGCCAGGCGGAGGTGACGACGCCGACCTTGGCGCCCGCGGTGAGACGGTGAATTTGCCGCGATTCGTCTTCGGTATCGAGGACGTCGGTGAGTTCGATGATGCGGTCGCCGGCGATGCCCAGCGAACGCAGGGCCCGGGCGACCACGGCGGCGTGGCTGTCCGGCCCCGCCGGTCCGCCGCTGGTGATCAGTTTGGCGGTCGGCACCGCCCGCGCGATCCGGGCGGCTTCGACCACCCGGCCCAACGATGCGGTCGAGAGCAGATTGGTGGCGGCGGTATCCGGGGTGCGGCCGTTGCCGGCGCCGAGGACGACGATGTAGCCGAGTTCACGCACCGCCGCGGGAACGGGCTGGCTCGCGGTAAACTCCGGCAGGGCCGGGTAGCGGGTCTCCAGCGGCCGCAGCAGGGCGTAGCCGACGTAAGCGTTGCTCAGAACCACCAGTAGCCCGAGCGCGCCGACCACCAGTCCGCGGCCGAAGCGGGCCCAGCGAACCGAGCGCCAGAGCACGACCCCGATGAGCATCACGGTGACGCACAACGGCAGCGGCATCAGCCAGTAGGCGACGAACTTTTTGAGCCAGAAGAGCAACATGCGGGGGAGGGAAGGCCGCCGGCGCGGCGCGGGCGAGCTTCGGTTTTGCCGCGCCGGGCCGGATGATCGGGCGCCCCGCGAGGGTGCAGGGTCGGCGACTCCGATCGCCGATGTTCGCGGCTTGCCGCCGAAGTAACCGCCCGGTGTGTTACCGGCCCGCCGAGTTTTCCGTTTACCCCCGCTATCGCCATGGCCGATTCGCCCTTCTCCCGCCGTAACTTCGTCAAACAGGTCGCGGCTGCTTCCACCGTGTTCGCCGCGCCCGCCTTTCTGCGCAGCCAGGGTTCCGGCGGCGGCCCGAACGACCGCCTCAACCTCGCCTTCGTCGGTGTCGGCGGCCGCGGCTATTCCGGCGGCCTGATGAACCTGAAGGATCAGAACGTCGTCGCCTTGTGCGATGTCGACGACGCGCGGGCGGCCGCGGCCTACAAGGCATTTCCGGCCGTGCCGCGCTTCCGCGACTACCGGCAGCTGCTCGACAAGCTTGGGAATCGCATCGACGGCGTGGTGGTGTCCACGCCCGACCACATGCATTTCCCCATCGCGATGGCGGCGATGGCGCTCGGGAAGCACGTTTACGTCGAAAAACCGATGGGCCAGACCATCGACGAGGTGCGGCGCATGGCCGCGTTGGCCCGCGAGAAAAAAGTCGCCACGCAGATGGGCACGCAGGGGCGTGCGAACGAGGGCACCCGGTTGCTCAAGGAGTGGTATGACGCCGGCGTCCTCGGCGAGGTGCGCGAGGTGCTCACCTGGACCGACCGGCCGGGCTCGGTGTGGCCGCAGAACGTCAAGGCGCCCGATCACCGGAAGGGGGCTCCCGCGGTGCCGTCGACGCTCGATTGGGACCTATGGCTCGGCGTCGCGCAGCCACGTCCCTACGACCCGATCTACCTGCCGAAGAACTGGCGCGGTTTCTGGGATTTCGGCACCGGCTCGATGGGCGACATGGGGTGCCACATGCTCGACGGCGGTTACGGCGCGCTCGGGCTGACGCAGCCGACCTCGGTCGAGGCGGTCACGAGTGCGCAGACCGACATCAGCGGCCCCGCCGCGTCCGTCGTTACCTACCGGTTTCCCGCCCGCGGCCCGCGTCCGCCGGTCAAGTGGACCTGGTTCGACGGCGGCCTGGAGCCCATCTATCCGGCGGAGTTCGAGCGCGACCGCGATTGGCCGCGCAACGCCGAACTCATCGTGGGCAGCAAGGCCTCCGTCCTGGCCGACGCCAACTATGCGAGCGTGCGCATCATCCCGGAGGCCAAAATGCGCGACCTGACGCCGTCGCTTCCGCCCAAGTCGATTCCCCGCGTGCCGGGCGGCCACTTCGCGGACTGGGTGCGCGCGTGCCGGGACGGCAAGCCGGCCGGTTCGAATTTCGATTACGCCGCGCAGCTGACCGAGACGGTCCTGCTCAGCGCGATCGCGATCCGTTCGCGGCGGCGCATCGAGTGGGACGCCGCCGCGATGCGCGTGACCAATTTGCCCGAGGCCAACCGTTTCGTGCGAAAGGACTATCGGGCCGGTTTCGGCGTGTGATGCGGCGGGCGGGCCCGGACCGCTTTGCCGTGCGCAAACCGTTTGGCGACCGCGCGCCGAACGAGGGAAGCGGCGCACGACAGTCCCGGCCATGTCGCGCCCTCCCGACACGGGCGGAGCGTCGGTCGACGTCAGACCGCGAAAATTCCCGTCCGCCGCGTCGCGTGCCTTGACGCATCCGGATTGGTCTCCGATTCATCTCTCGCGCCGGCTACCCTGGCTTCGCCCCGCCGCGCGCGCCCGTCCGTTTCACCCCGTTGTTTTACCCTGCCCGCATGAAAAACCTCCTCGCTGCTTTCGCCTTCGCCGCGGCCGGCGCCTCCCTCGCCCTCGCCGCCGAAGCCTACAAGATCGCCGTCATCCCCAAGGGCACGACGCACGAATTCTGGAAGTCCATCCACGCCGGCGCCCGGAAGGCCGAGCTGGAGCTCAAGGCCGCCGGGACAAACGTGCAGGTCATCTGGAAAGGACCGCTCAAGGAAGACGACCGCGAGCAGCAGATCCAGGTCGTGGAAAACTTCGTCGGCCAGCGCGTGAGCGGCATCGTCATCGCGCCGCTCGACAAGCGCGGCCTCGTCGCCCCGATCGAGACCGCGACGCGCGGCAAGATCCCGGTCATCGTGATCGACTCGGGCGTGGAATCGAAAGCGCCTTCGAGTTTCATCGCCACCGACAATCGCGAGGGCGGCCGGATCGCCGCCCGCGAACTCGGCAAGCTGCTCGGCGGCAAGGGCAACGTCATCATGGTCCGTCTGCAGGTCGGCTCCGCCAGCACCGAGGAACGCGAGGAAGGCTTCCTCGAGATCATGAAAAAGGATTTTCCCGCCATCAAACTGCTGTCCACCGACCAGCACGCGGGGCCCACGCGCGACACCGCCAAGCGCGTCGCGGAAAACCTGCTCAACCGTTTCGGCCGGCAGGTGAACGGCATCTTCTGCTGCAACGAATCCTCCGGCGCCGGCATGCTGCTCGCGCTGCGCGACGCCGGCCTCGCCGGCGGCAAGGTGAAGTTCGTCGCCTTCGACTCCGGCGAGGCGCTCAACCAGGGCCTGCTCGCCGGCGACCTGCAGGGGCTCGTCGTCCAGAATCCGATGCGCATGGGCTACCTCGGCGTGATGAAGATGGTCGCGGTTCTGCGCGGCGAAAAAGTCGACGCCCGCATCGACACCGGCGTCGGTTTCGTGACGAAGGCCAATTTCAATTCGCCCGAGATGGCCGACATCGTCCGGCCTCCGCTCGACAAATACCTGAAGTGACGCCGCCCGTGGCCGTCCTCCGTCTCGCCGGCGTCGCGAAAGCGTTCGGTGCCACGCGCGCCCTGCGCGGCGTCTCCCTCGAAGTCGCCCCGGGCGAGGTGCACGCGCTGATCGGCGAAAACGGCGCCGGCAAGAGCACGCTGATGAAGATCCTCAGCGGCGCGCACGAAGCCGACGCCGGCACGATGGAGCTTTCGGGGCGGCCGTATGCACCCGAGGGCCCCCACGACGCTCGCCTCAAGGGCGTCGCGATGATCTACCAGGAGCTGAACCTCGCGCTGCACCTGAGCGCGGAGGAGAACATTCTGCTCGGCGCCGAGTCCGCGTCCGGCGGTTGGATCCGGAAGGGACCGTCCCGCACCCGCGCCCGCGCCGCCCTGGCCCAACTCGGCCACGAGTCGCTCGATCTCGCGCGGCCCGCCGGCGCCTTCGGCATCGCGGAGCAACAGATCATCGAGATCGCGCGCGCCCTGCTCGCGCAGCCGCGGGTGCTCATCATGGACGAGCCCACCAGCAGCCTCACGCAGGCCGACACGGAAAAGCTCTTCGCCGTGATCGCCCGCCTGCGCGACCAGGGCGTCGCCGTCATCTACATCAGCCACTTCCTCGAGGAGTGCCGCCGGATCTGCGACCGCTACACCGTGCTCAAGGACGGCGAAACCGTCGGCAGCGGGGCGATGCGCGGCGCCCCGCTCGACCATCTGGTCACGCTCATGACCGGCCGCGAGGTGAAGGACCTTTATCCGCGCACCGACCACGCGCCGGGCGCCGTGGCCCTGGAGGTGAGATCCGCCGCCGGCGCGCCGCGGCTCCGTTCCGCCTCGTTTCGGGTGCGGGCGGGCGAGATCTTCGGGCTCGCCGGGCTGATCGGCGCCGGTCGCACCGATTTGCTGCGGACCGTCTTCGGTCTCGATGCGCTGGACGCCGGCGAAGTCTGTGTCGTCGGCGCGCCCGCCGCCGCCGCGTCGCCGCGGGCCCGCTGGGCCCAGGGCGTGGGCTTCCTCAGCGAGAATCGCAAGGAAGAGGGGCTCATGCTCGGGCTTTCCGTCGCCGACAACCTCACGCTCACGAAGGTGGATTCCTTCGGCCGCGGGGGGTGGATCGACCGGCGCCGGCAGGCGTCGACCGCGGAGCGCTGGATCGAGACGCTCCGCGTGAAATGCCGCGACGCCGCCCAGCCCGTCGGCCACCTCAGCGGCGGCAACCAGCAGAAAGTCGCGCTCGCCCGCCTGCTCGAGCATCCCGCCCGCATTTTCCT
>JACCDX010129588.1_pt1 | contig 11904 bp, 9 predicted proteins | sample 7449681 | NCBI WGS metagenome assembly JACCDX01 (sample SAMN15323450, study PRJNA562643) | freshwater metagenome | isolation source: river surface water | place: USA:Blue River Watershed | collected 2017-08-18 | reverse complement strand
TATATAAAAATAAATCATTTTTTATAATTTTTCTAAAATATAAGGTAACGTAAATAACTATAAGGTAACGTAAATAACTTTTGATTCATAATTTTTATTCGATTTGAATCAAAAATAAACTATTCGTATATAATGTTTTTCTACAATAAGGACATGAGTTATTTTTTGTAATCCACTCTTGAATGCAATCTTTACAATATTGATGATTACAAGATGTAATGATAGATGAATTCGGTTCGAAACAGATACTACAATATTCTTTTTTTGGAACATTTTTATATCTATAAATTAAGTGATTAATATAATTATATCCTAATTCTAAATATGTTACACTTTCTGGAATGACTCCAATACTGAGCGGCTGATTAAAAGAATTACCAAAAAACAAATGTGTTAAATTTCCCGGTAGTACTCCAATACCTAATGGTTGATTAAAAGAATCACCAAAAGTTAAATGAGTTAATTTTTCTGGTAGTAATCCTATACTTAATGGTTGATTAAAATCACGTCCAAATCTTAAATATGTTACACTTTCTGGAATGACTCCAACACTGAGCGGTTGATTAAAAGACTCAGCGAAAGCCAATTTGATTAAATTTTCTGGTAGCATTCCGATACTTAATGGTTGATTAAAAGACTTACCAAAAATCAAATTGGTTAATTTTCCTGGTAGCAATCCGATACTTAATGGTTGATTAAAATCACGTCCGAATTGTAAATATTCAAGACTTTGCGGTAATACTCCACTCTCATGCGTGATCAGTGGTTGATTAAAAGAATGTCCAAAAATCAAATGGGTTAAATTTCCTGGTAGCACTTCAACACTGAATGGTTGATTAAAAGAATGTCCAAAAATCAAATGGGTTAAATTTCCCGGTAGCACTCCAACACTGAGTGGTTGATTAAAAGAACGTCCAAAAGTCAAATGTGTTATACTTTGAGGTAACACTCCACCCTCACACGTGATCAGTGGTTGATTAAAAGAATGTCCAAAAACCAAATGTGTTAAATTTCCTGGTAGCACTTCAACACTGAATGGTTGATTAAAAGAATGTCCAAAAGTCAAATGGGTTATATTTTGAGGTAACACTCCAACACTGAGTGGTTGATCAAAAGAATGCCAAAAAGTCAAATGTGTTATATTTTGAGGTAACACTCCAACACTGAGTGGTTGATTAAAAGACTCACCGAAATCTAATTTGATTAAATTTTCTGGTAGCATTCCGATACTTAATGGTTGATTAAAAGACTCACCAAAAAACAAATGGGTTAATTTTTCTGGTAGCAATCCGATACTTAATGGTTGATTAAAATCATGTCCAAATTGTAAATATTTTAGACTTTGTGGTAATACTCCACCCTCACGTGTGATCAATGGTCGATTAAATTTAGAAAAATGATCAAAAGTCAAATTCGTTATACTCTGAGGTAACACTCCAACACTGAGCGGTTGATTAAAAGACTTACCGAAATCCAATTTGATTAAATTTTCTGGTAGCATTCCGATACTTAATGGTTGATTAAAATTACCTCCAAATCTTAAATATGTTACACTTTCAGGAATGACTCCAACACTGAGCGGTTGGTTAAAAGACTCACCAAAAACCAAATGGGTTAATTTTTGTGGTAGCAATCCGATACTTAATGGTTGATTAAAATCATGTCCAAATTGTAAATATTCCAGACTTTGTGGTAATACTCCACCCTCACATGTGATTAGTGGTTGATTAAATTTAGAATAATAATCAAAATATAAGTGAGTTATACTTTGAGGTAACATTCCAACACTTAATGGTTGATCAAAATGTTTTTCAAAAGTTAAATGTGTTACGTTTTGTGGAATTGCATTTATATTCTCTTCCGTTACTTCAAAGTGGATTTCATTCATTGTCAAAAGTGTATAAAAGAGAATTAAAGTTACTTTTAATAAGATGTATAATCTTTCTAGTAAGATCAAAATAAGATTTATTTCAGAATAAATCATTTTTATAAACTTTTTAACAAAAAAATATTTTGTTAAAAAGTATATTAGAAAATTCAATTAGAAAATTAATCATTTTTAGCCATTTCTTTATCAATCATTGATTTAAATTCTTTTAATCCTTTCTCATACTCATCTACTGACTTCCAACTATTTTTTTGAAGTAAATAATTCTCATTAATATCATAAATTTGTGTTGGAACACGCATACCTAGTCCATTTATAATAGTAGGACTCTTTTTAATATCATCATTCATAATAGCATTAATAATTTTTTTAGTATTACCAATAATCATTCGTGGCCCTCCTTTGGCACCTAAACATCCTGTATTCACAAGATATACATCACAATTATGTTTTTCAATCTTTTCTTTTAAAAGTTTTGAATAAACAGACTTATGTTGAGTTAAAAATGCTGCACCAAAACAACTACTAAAAGTTGGTGTTGGTTCAGTAATTCCTCTTTCAGTACCTGAAACCTTACTGGTATATCCAAGTTCAAACCATTTAACTGCTTCTTCCTTACTAAGGATGCTAATAGGGTCTAAAATTCCAAAAGCATCGTAACTAAGAAAGATGATCTTATTTGGATGTTTACTAATACCTGAATGATTATAAGAAGGGTTATAATGAAGAGGGTATGATACACGACCGTTTTCTGTAATGCTCTTATCATTAAAATCAATAACATCTTCACCTTTCTCGTTTTTAATTATTTTTACATTTTCCACTAATGCATTATCACGAATCGCATTATAAATAGTGGGTTCATCAATCGGTGAAAGTTTATGTGTTTTAGCATAATTACCTCCTTCAAGATTCCATATACCATTATTATCCCAAACAATTTCATCATCTGCTACCATATTACCAACAAGCATTGAAAATGTTGTTTTACCGGTGCCGCTCAAACCACACAAAACTGTAGTATTCCCATTAGGAGCTTCCACGGCAGAAGCGTGAAGAGACAACATATTTTGTTGTGGAGCAAAGTAATGTCCATACGAAAAGAACATTTTCTTCATTTCACCGGTATACTTGGTTCCCATTATAATAGCACATTTCTTCTCAATATTCAATCCAATAAATGTTTGACTATTTAGTCCGTGATCTTTATACTTTTTATTAACAACGTCGCATCCATTAAGAATGGTAAATTCAATGGGTCTCTTGTCCTCTGGATCACACTCTTGTACCATATTTTTTAAAAAATGGTGATGAGAAGCATATTCACTAATAATGCGAACTTTTTTTGCCTGAAATCCTTGAACGTTTCTACCTAATAAACCATCATATATATAAAGTCGATGAGTATTTGATAAATGATCTGCAACAATATCATAAAGTTCAGCAAAGACTTCTGGTTTTACTTTTTGATTTACTTTACCAAAATCAACAAGTTTGGAGCTCTCTGAACCTTCAGAAAATACCACGTATTTATCAGAAGGTGAACGACCATAATATGGTTGAGTATTAATACAATGTACTCCATTTACAACGACACTCTCCTTATAAGCTTTCATATGTTCTTTGGTAAGATCATAGGATGCATTATGGTAGATCGATCCGTACTTATTATCAATTTTGTGAAGCGTATTGAGTTCAGTACGAAGTGCTTGAATCGAGTAATTTCGAACGTTACGTCGAGAGAAGAGTGAAGCAAACTTTTGAAGAAACATTTTGTAAAGAAAAAGTATATTCTATATTTTCTTTATCACTTTTTCTTTATATTCATTTTTTATGATAAATAATATAAAAAAATATAAAAAAAATATAAATAAATATAAAAAATATAAAAAATATTTATTTTTTCCATCCAGAAGGATCAAAGATCATATTTTGTCTTGAAGCAATAAGATCATTCTTTTCATTTATATAATTTATTTCTTTTGAAATATCTTTCTTTTGATCGAAGAGTTCATTTTTGAACATTTTTCCAATTTTTTTAAGTTTTTTAACTTTTTTTTTATGTGTATCATAATATGTATGTAGAGAGTTATTCTTTTCAAATATATAATTTAGATCGTGTTGCCAATTTGAACCTCCACCATATTGAAAGTATAAATATTTATGATTTTTCATAAGATATGGTACTTGAAAAATATTTATACCATTCTTTTTTATAACATCAAGAATATCAATATTTACGGCAGAATTTGTATTTAATAGAAGAATATTTTTTTTATTTTCCAATACACATTTTGATGGTTCAAATAGTAATAACTCATTATCTATATGATTTGTTATAAAATATGGGCTAAATGTTGTTGGATAAATAATACCATCAAAATATTCACCAAATATTTCTTTAAGTATAATTGTTGATTCTATATCATTCATTGTTTCACCTATTCGTATACCTTGTAATTCAATGGGATTTTGCCAAGTAAAGGTACTTGATGTTTCTTTTGCTTTTTTGTAATCATTATAATATTGGATAATTTTTTCAAATCTTTTATCGTTTTGTAATCTTTCTCTGTATCTTTTTTTATATAATTCTATTTGTTCTTGTAATGATACGAATCCAAAGGAGAGTGCTAAAGTCATATATCCTATAATCATTTTATCAAAATCATTATTTTCACGTAATAGTATAAGTTGATTTATAATATGAGAAACATATCGTATATCAAGTACTTTAATGGCTCTTTTTGTTACAAATGCTGATATTACTCTTTCATTTGTTTTATATTTTATTGCAGTCGAATATTCACCAAAAAATGCTGGTCTGTTGAGTTGATCATATTTTATATCATAAGCTCTATAAAATATAGTATTTTTATCAAGAATGATTGGTTGCCCTAAGATAGGTGGAAAATCTTGAAAAGTCAAAAGTTTGTATGATTTCGTATTGAATTGTTTCGATGAAGATGTCATTTTTATTGTTTATTATTAAATAATTTATAATAATTTATAATAATTTTTCTTTATGTCGTTTTCTATTGGTTATAAAGAAAAATTATTATTTATAAAAAAAGAAGAAAAATAAAAAGAGTATAAAAAGATAGAGTAGTAATAGAAGAAAATGGAACATATATCTCTTTTGATGGATCGTACTATGGATGCAACCATCTTCTTTCACGAAAAGAATGAATTAAATCTCCTTTCCATATCATCTTTCTATGGTAATCTTTTTGAAAAATATATCGATGATCTCTTTCACAACCGTGAATATATAACAATCGATGAAAAGAAAATTTATCGCAATGATGAAGATATGATTATTCAATATATTATGGATGGTAAAATTATTATTCGAGACAAAGATTTTGTACATATATTGAACATATTAAAGACATTAAAGTACAATGAAGATCAACGTATGATCTTTATTGAAAAGGTAAAGAATATAAAGATAGATCAAATCTTTGAGAAGATTGATCAAGAGTATGTGAAACATTATGAAAAGAGTCCCCAAAAGTATGATATTTCTCTATCCAACTTATCAATACCGAATATCAATGTATACAATTATGCAATGACATTTGAAAGGCGAAATTGTAAATTAAGTGTAGAGAAAGATGAGATCTATTTGTATTATCGATATAATCAGGTTGAGTATAAAATCATTTTGAAAGTAAATAGAGAAGATGAGAAGTTAATAAATTCGTATATTGTATGTGTGGATTTAGATAAACGCAAATTATTACTTCCGTTGGCAAACTCGTATCGATCTATGGAATTTTTTGTGGATGAATGTTTTTGTGTAAATCAAATTATGGGTCCATTTGTATATATGTATAATTATGTAATGAAAGAAAATAAGAATCCTAAAAAAATAATTACGCATATAGAGCGTCGTTATATGGAGCATATATGTAAATATCATCGTGTAGATCTATTTGGTGAATTATCGAAGAAGTATAAGAATTATGAATTTGATATTTGTTATAATTATCGAAATGGAACGATTGAAAATGATAAATATTCATATTTAAGTTTGGTGATGATGTAATTATACTGTGTAATAAATTAAATATTCAAGAGTGTAAATATAAAGAAAAAAATAATAAAGAAGAGTAATAAAAAGATAAAATGTGTTTTAAATTTTTTAACCAAATTGTAAATCATAAGAAAGATAATGATATTGAATGTATAGAGTTAATGATGGAATATTCAATTACACAAAATAATGAACAATGTAATCTAAATAGTACAAATGAGATTGATACATTTACACCATATTTTTTAGATTATATTCGTCGCATCATCGGCAATGATGAAGAGATCATAATTAAAAAGAATCAACAAGAAGTACGAATCGCATCAAACGAAACAAAGAAAATGATTGAATATATAATGAGTGGTGATATTGTGATTCGAGATAAGAAGTTTGTAAAGATCTTTCCGATATTACAATTAATATATCAATTTGAGACGGGTCGTAAATATTTTATAAATCAATTAAAAGAATTAAACATAACTTATTTATTACAAACGATTGATGAGAAGTATGTTGAGTTATATCGATTAAAAAAATGTACACACATTAATTTAGACAGAGATTTGAGTGGGATACCACGGTTTAGTTTATATAATTATTTGATGACATTTGAAAAAAAGAGTACATCATTATCGATTGAAGATGGAATTCTTTATATGTATTATACAAAAGATGATGTAAATTATAAGATCGGATTGGGTATTGATAATAATTTATACGATATAGTTGTTAAAAAAGTTAACAATATGGATGCATTTTATATATCTATTTATCCTGAAAAATCATATTTTTCGCGTGTAATGAATTTTGAATCATCTTATATAGAGAAGATCTTTGCATATCATCATCTTGATTTTTATACAATATTAACAAATAAATACAAAAATTATAAATTTAATATTGGATTTATAAAAAGTAATATATCAGATATATATGGAAATTATGATTTAACATTATTTATTGATTAAAAATGTATGACGTCACTTTACCCTTTACCCTTTATGATTTTATCATGAAGTATGATTTTATCAGGAAGAGATAAAACCATACGAGCCACTTTATCCTCTATGATTTTATCACGAAGAAATAAAACCATACCACTCTTCAAAGATCTTCTTCTGATCGTAATTCTTTACCCATGATTGTGTAAAGGCGTTCATTTCCGCCAAATCCACATATTTCATATTCATATAATAATCAAACTTTTGCACAAATTCTCCTGAATTTTTAAACAAAAACGCATTTCTTTTATCTTGGAAGAGATCTTTGGACGTTTCGGATTCAATGTGAAAGAGGGGTATTCCGGTAATGAGTGCTTCGACTCCTGTCTTTCCAAAAGTTTCGCTGCTACTTGGGAAGAGGAATATGGGATTATACACATTTTGGTAGAATTGTGCAATGTAGGTATGATTTTTCGATCCGTGAAAGTTGGTTCGAGCGTATAATCCGCGAAATTTCTTGGAGCCATACTCTTGTAAATCGCCTTTATAGGGGCCATCTCCCAATATGTGAATATTTATTTTGCTATAATCATTTTGCAAGTAAGCTTTCACCAAATAATCGCATAAGTCAAAGATCATCGAAACATTCTTTTCGACCGAAATACGTCCACAATAAATGATGTTAATAAAACTTCCATTTTTCCAAATGTAATCTCTGCGGAATTGAAGGGGTTTATGGTAAGGCGCAAACTTTGCATAATCAATTTCGTTAACATTGAGTACCCGACTGTTTGATCCGCATATATCGCAATATTTTTTGTGTAAAATATTTCCGGTAACAAGGATTTTGTCAAACTCTCCGCTACGCAAATAGTTGTTAACGAAATTTCCTAATTCAAGGGTGGATAATAGTGGAATTCCTTTCAAATACTCTTTGATGTAGTAGTCGATATCGGTGTGCATATTGGGGATCAAGATGACGTTTCCTTCAGCCCGATCTTTTTTGATCTTGATGAGGCTAGAGTGGAGCCAAATGAATTCGGAGTTAAAGATGATGATATTCCTTCTTCCATTCTCTAGAATTTTTTCAAGATGATGTGAGGAGAAGAGTGGTATTTTGATACTTTTGTAAAGAGGTAATGTGAGGGAGGATGTTGGATGAAAGGAGATGGAAGAGGAAGATGGAATATTTTTGGAAATGTTGAGTAATGTAACTTTGCAATTTCTTTCTCTTTCACATAAATAGTTGAGAAAGGAGGTGTATTTGTTGGAAACGCCAGAAACGTGATCGTATATATTGGGTAAGATGAAGATATAATGATTTTGCATTATTTACTTTTTATACTTTTTATACTCTATTGTCTATAGTATATATATAAAATGATTTATGTGGAGTAACGTAATATTTACGAAATTCATAAAAAAAAAATATTTACTATATAGATGTGTTATAATAAGTGAGTGCAATGAGTAAAATGAATAAAAGAACAAATAAGATGTTATATACATTTATTCATCCGACGAAGTGTGGTGGTACTTCTTGTGAGAAATTTTTTAAGCAGCATTATAAGGATTATATAGTAGGTGAAGGTCATGTAAATAAATGTAGTGATGATAATAATCCGATAATCATTGTTCGTGATGTGTATAGTCGATTTATTTCTATGTTTAATTATTGGAAAAATGGTTCACAGGAATTTAAAAAAAACAATCGTTTTCGTGCGCTTTATCAGAATAAGAGTATTCTTGATTTTATTGAGATGATAAAGTGTAAAGATACAAATAGTTTATATAAGTATCATTTGTGGGATGATCATTTTAAGTGTACTTCGGAATGGATAAATAATGCAAAGTATAAAAATATAATAGTGATTGTATATGAAAAGAATTTGAATGAAAAGATTCAAAAATTATTACAATTATTACAAATTCCAAATCGAAAAGTGCAATTACCGATCCAGAATGTATCTTTTGTAAATGAGGAGGATATGAAGGTATATGAGGAGCATAAGGAGTATATTCATAAATTTGTGGATCAACATTTTCGGTCAGATGTTGAATTAATGGAGAAGATAAAGAAGCATCCGGAGGAGTTTAAGATAGTAATATAAAAAATATATTTTTTTTACAAAAATACGTTTTTAGAAGAAGAAGAGAAGAAGAGAGAAGAGAGAAGAAGAGAGAAGAAGAGAAGAAGAGAAGAAGAGAGGGAAGAGAAAAATAGTTAAAAAATATTATAAAAACTCTTTATTTCTTAAAAACTCTTTTTAGAAGAGAGAGAAAGATACTTCTTTTGGGAACAATTTATAACAAAATATATTTTATTATAAATAAATATAGAAATACTCTTTTTAACGACTTTCTTTAATAACTCTTATCACTTACAATATTTCCATTTGCAATACGTATTACGCGATTGCAAGCTTTGAGGAGTGTATCATCGTGTGTAATCAAGAGCAACGTCTTCCCTTTACTCATCTCCACAATGGCTTTGATAACTAAATCGCGATTTGCCACATCAATCGCCGCCGTTGGTTCATCCATTACAATGATCTTATTCTTCTTTCCAATAGCCCGAAGAATATGAATCATTTGTTTTTGACCTCCGGAAAGTTTATCTCCATTAACGCCTGCATTACTATTGAGTCCTTCGGTTAATCCCACAAAGATGCGTCCCACACCCATCTTTTCGATCATTCGGTCAATATCGCTATGTGTGAGGCCATTTCCGTAAGAAATGTTATCATAAATGGACATATTGAAGAGTTTGCTATTTTGGTTTACATAACATATTTGTTTTCGCAAGCTTTCTAAATTGCACTTGTTGATATCTTGTTTATCAATGAATACTGTACCATCTTCTACATGGTAATATCCCATAATAAGCTTCACTAATGTCGACTTTCCGTTACCGCTTTGTCCAATGAAAGCGACGTGATCACCGGCATTGATATGAAGATTGAGTCCGTTGAAGAGGGGTCGTGTGCCATTGTAATCAAAGTGGAGATTCTTGATATCGATCACACCTTTACGAATTTCGATATCGGGTCGTTTATCGACATTAACGCTCTGTTCTGTCTTTTCGAGATCACCTAAGAAGGTATTATAATTATTGAGTACACCTAAGTAGTGGGTAATATCGGGAATCGATTCCGAAATATTGTAGAAGCAAGGAATGTAATAGATGACGGTGATGAAGAGTGCAACGAGTGTGTGGTAACTTAGTTGTTTATCTTTGTATAAGAAGGTAACATAACCGTTGATAATGACGAAGAGTGATATTAGGAAGATCACATTGATGATCTTATTTCGGTTAATGCATTGTAAGGCACCGCTATGTTTATGTTTTACTTTAAGCGTATTACTTTCATACTTTTCTATTTCTAACTCGATATCTCCGGCACTATATATGGAGTAAAGGTTATTGAGCTTATCGCTAATTTCACTATTCTTAGCATCAAGTTGTTGTTGTCGTCCGGTTGCAATATAAACGCATTTGTCGAAAAGGTTCATATTGATTACGATAAAGATTCCGATCATAAGTAAGGAGAGTAAACCGAGTTTCCAATGAATGGAGAAGAAGTAAATGTTGATGGCTAAGATGGCGAGAACGCGAGGGAGAATCCAAGCGGCAATGTCGCTGGTAATTTCGCGCATAATGGTTGGGATGGCGTTCATCTTTCCGATGATGCTTCCGAGGTCAAGATCGGTGTATTCATTTTGGTACTTTCGGAGTAAATTCTTGTAAATGAAGTTAATGTAGAATGCGTTGATCTCGGGTAATAAGATCGATTCGTAGTAATGTTGGAGGGATGCACTGGAGTAGGTGACGATGAGGATAGTTGTTAAGATGACGAAGTATTTGATGAATGTGGAGGAGCGTTGGTCTTTTTTGATTGTTTCGAAGAAGTAGGAGTAAAAATTTGGAAGGACGACGGATTCTAACGGATAGGCCATCAAGGTGACAATTAGGTAGATAAGTACAACTTTCCAATTTTTCTTTAAGAAGGAGTATAAGATGGAGAAGGAGCTTAAGTTGATGTTGAACTTTTTGGGAGAATCATTTGGGTCTTTTTGATCTATATTTTCTTTTCTTATTGTGTTCTGATGAATCTCTTGGAACTCTTTATCTTGGGAAGAAGAGTGACCGGATAAATGATCTGGTAAGTGACCAGATAAATGAGTTTGGAAATTCATTCTAATAAAAAATATCCATAGAGTACTATTATATGAAGAATATATTTTTTAGATAATCTTTTTCTAAAAAAGAATTTGTAAAGAAGAAAAAGAGAAAGTGATTTTGAAGAGTAGTAGAAGGAGAGGAAGAAAGAGAAGAAGAAAATAGAATCTATAAATAAGAAATCTTTTAAAAAATAATCTTTTAAAAAAAATAATGAATGAAAGATAAGAAGAGCAAGAACAAGAGTAAGATTCTTCGAAGTAAAGAATGTGTTACCAATGATCTATATGAGATTGATGATTTGAGTAAAGAGGAGTTATTAAAATATATTGAATTTATGAAAGACGTTTCTTGTGTAAACAAATCGCGTTTTATTCGTGAAGTATGTGCGTTTATTTATCAAAAGTGTGATCCAGGATTACCTATGAAGGATGTTGTAAATAATTTCTATAAAATAGTAAAAAAGTATAAGGATCATTTGAAGGAGTTTCAAAATGATCGCCGTGCTCTTATTGAAGGATTTGTAGCTCTTGTGGTGGAATCAAAGAGTAAGAATTTGGATATAGTGAGGTATCTTTTGCATATTTTGTATAATGAGAAAATATTAAATAAGAGATCTTTGTGTGAATGGTATAAGGATATGCGCTCTTCTTCTTCTTCATCATTGTTACGAAGAAATAAGTTATTAAAAGATTTTATGGAGTGGGTTGCGGAGGAAAGGGAGGAGTAATTATATTTTTTATTTCTTTTTAAATAGGAAAGTTTTTTATCGAAAGATAAAGTATAGATTGTAAGAAGAAAAAAAGAGAAAAATGAGTAATTATGGATATAAGACGAATGGGTATAAGACGAGTTATGG
>JACCDX010198270.1_pt1 | contig 11906 bp, 15 predicted proteins | sample 7449681 | NCBI WGS metagenome assembly JACCDX01 (sample SAMN15323450, study PRJNA562643) | freshwater metagenome | isolation source: river surface water | place: USA:Blue River Watershed | collected 2017-08-18 | reverse complement strand
GTATGGATAAAAATGAGAGAGCAATGCCCCCTGTATGACAAAAGTGCAAGGATTATACAAAGAAAATATAATTTCTATAGACTAAATAAAAAAATACCTACATTGTGGAAAATCGCAGAATACTATTCAGCGATTAAGTATCACCCAAAGAATATAGAAAAAATAATAGAATCGCATTTTCGCGATTAGTAGTTGAATTCAATAAAAAAAATTGATTTTTTTTTAATAGATATATTAACTATGTCTAACTTAAGAAAATACGAAATGTATGATATTGATGAATATTTTATTAAATTTATGGAGATAAGCCCTATTCTTCTTTATACTAACGAAATTGATAATTATAACATGTGTAAGTTAAAACTCCAGAGGAAACTATTACATAAACACGCAGACAATAGTTTATCTAAAGAAGATATTGTATTAAAGTATAAAGAATTAATAGAATACGCTAACAAAAAAAAAGAATTGTATTCCGACGTACAAAGTAATTTTCTTAGAATTTTAAAAGAATTAGAAAATTCGGATAAAAAAGATGAAATTTCTAAAATGAGCGATATGATTGAGTCGTTAGATAAATAATACTACGCTTTGCATATGTTTATACTGTTTTTTTTATAATCTACGATCGCCAGCGCTGGATTACTCGCCGGAGCTGGATTACTCGCCGGAGCTGGATTACTCGCAGGAGCTGGATTACTCGCCGGAGCTGGATTATTGCCAGATATTTGATTGTTTTTATAAAATCCATTACTCCACAAAATTTGTAGCCAATCGGAATCAAAGGCGCCAGCTCCTTTATTTGATTGATAGCTTTCTGGGATTCCATGACAGTTTCCGTCTAATTCGGCCGCGGGTTTAATCCATACATACGCATCTATAGAGCTATCTTTTCCTACACTAATATCATTTCCACTCATTCCGATTCCGGCATTTTTATAATTACACCAAGTGCCTTGACTACTGGGGCCATTATTGTTTCTACTCGTGTCAATTATACATTTATAATCCTTACCACTATTTTTTCTAATATTTTTACACGCATCTACCATTTCTTCAGTTTTTCTGTAGTTAGATAAATTAAGTGTGAATCCTTTTAATTTATTATTAGGGTCTATTTCATTTACGGTTTGTAGCATTTGTTTAATTTTTTCATCTCCATAAATTACAATCCAGTGTCCCACGTCTAAATATAATTTATACCCAGCATCTCCTAATATTTCTATAGACTTCTTTAAATTATTTTTATATCCTTTTGACAGTCCGCATTTACTCCCATCTACTGTTAAGGCCAGCGCATCTGGCTCTAAAATAACAGTAGCTGGTGAGTTTCCTATAGTTTTCTTAGCGGTTTGTAAGAAATTAATATAGTCTCCTTCGTTTTTATTAAATCCACTGGAAGATTCGCCAGCGTCGCAATCTTTATTAGGCAGTCCATAGACTACTATGATGGGCTCGTTGTTTCCACAGCCTTTAATAAATTTGTTTAGATTATTATTAGCATTGTCTAAAGACCCTTCTCTATCTGTCATCCAGTGAGCCAGTGGTTGTTCTGACATAAATTTGTTAATATTATCATTGCCTGTATATTTTTCTTTAGATGAAAAGGTGCAAAATTTAGATAGAGCAAAGTTTATATTAATAAAAATTAGTAATGCCAGACAGGCTGGGTGTTTGAACATAATTGATACTTTTTCTGATGAGTATATTTAGCAATATATATCTTTTATTTTTTTTAAATTTTTCATAATTGTAATGATGGAGTGTCGTACATTTGGAACAAACCCTAATTGCGTAGATGGTTGTATTATACAATTTGACCGTTTAGCCAGCTGGTTTTTTTCAACATCTTCCAGCTCCACTACTTCATATTCAAATCTCCGGTTTACATTTTTTTTATATAAATACAGAATGTGAGAGTTTGTTATAGACCCTTCATTTACTAAATTTATTTTACCTGTTATTTTATTTCTTAAGACTTTAGAAATATAAGGTATCATATCATCCATTATGGTCACAGAATTTGGGATATTTGTTATGTTCCTGTAATTAATAAGTTTAGTAATAAGAGATTTAGGATGCATTGTAGAAGAAATCGGCATTCTGATTCTTAATAAACATAGGTTGTCGTAAATAGACAATAGGCTTTCGGTATATACTCTATTAGAACTATAATAGCTGGCCAAAAAGTTTGGTTCGTCTATATCTTTAAATATTTTATCATATTTTTGACCTTTTGCGTTGACTAAAGAACTATTATAAATACATCCGGACATTATGATGGTGAGGTGGATATCTAACTCTTTACAAATATTAGCTAATATAATATTCCCAGCGGTATTAACAAGAAGAAGATTACTTTTATTCTTTTCATAAAAATCAATATTATTAGGAGTCGAGTATCCGGCAGCGCTAATTACATGTGTGGGCTTATATAATTTGAGCTCTTTCTTAATTTCTTCATAGTTGTGAATTCTTGTTTTACTGGACATATAGAACTCTCCCTCATTTACAAGATGCTTTGTAATATACTGCCCTACAAATCCGGATGCTCCATATACGACAATCATACTTATTTTTAAAATATAAAATTGAATTTAATTTATTATATATAATCAAAGGCGCTATATATTTCTATCTACTAACCTAAAATATGTTTGTAAAGAGAGCTATTAGCACGACTATTACTATTGATGACTTTCAGACTCTAAGGTCTAAAAATATTGATAATGTGATATTTAACTTAGTTAAAAATAAGTTTGAAAATATTTGTTATATGAAATGTTTCATTATAGAAGTATTAAGACTAATTAACATTGGCGATATCGAGAGTAATCAAAACGACGTTGTCAATTGTTCTTTTAATGTAAATGTTTTATTTGAAGTTTACTGTGAGTATTATCAAACCATGGAACCTATATTAGATATGAAAATTCTAAATATTAGACAAAATGCGATTACTCTGGGTTCTTCTAATAAAATAGCAGTTTTGAAACCAGCAAATGGAGAGAATGTAGGAGAGCTAATAAAAGGATTTGAAAAAGGAGATTACTTTCCTGTAAGAGCTGGCAGATGTATATACGAACCTGTTTCAGATAAAATAAAAATAGGTTGTGTATCATTTAATACTCCTTTAAATGAGACAATTAATATTAAACAATCGGATTATAAAATCTCAAAAGATTTTGTATTGTCTGGGGACATTGAAAGAGTATTACATGAAATTCCGGTTAGCGACATTGTAAATTTGTCTAAGCTAAATAATTCTCATTTATTACAAGGATTAAAGGATAGATTCTCCAAAGATATGAAAAGTGATTATATTATTATTTCTATAGACCAAGTAAAAGATGGCGATTGGAAATACAAAATAGTTGGAAATAAAAACGTTAATTCCGCTATAGATATGAATTATAAATCTCTTTTTGAAATTGTATCTGACATATATATAATTAAAAAACAAGTTAAAGATTTTAAGAATAAAGAATTATATAGCGAAGCTAAATTAAAAATAATCAATAATGAGTAGTGAAAAAAAAAGATTTATTTGCGATTCCTGTTTGACTATGAATAAAGAAGAATTAGTAGATGTTCTTAATTTTTTACACCGAGAGCATGTTAATCATAAACTTTTTTCTCAAAATAAAGATGGAATTAAAATTAATTTGAATAAGCTGGACGACAATATTGTAGAGCGCCTATTTAATTTTGTTAATTATAAAATTTCAAATACTAATTAGCTTATGTATTTTAGTTTAATTTTATCAAAGAGACTCATGTGGTTGATGTCTAAAATAATTTTATTAAATCTTTTTTGATAAAGATAATAATGTCTATGTTTTTTTTTTGGAGCTTTCATGTCAAACTCCTCTAAATAATTATCACCTATTCTATAATAATCTTCAGGAGTGTTGAAATCAAGAACTGGTATATTTGGAGAATCCATAATGTCGGACAACCGAGATTTAGTCTCCCAGCTAATTAAATCATCTGATTTGTATGAGGACATTTATTTTTAAAGAACTTACAAATATGTTTTAATATATACTATTATATATAAACTATTATAAGATGACTAAAAGCGGTAGATATATTAGCGATGAAAGAATACAAAAAAAATATGAATTAACTCCTATAATAGAGGATGATGAATACATGAAAGAGTATATGATGAATACTCTAAAGGATTTCAGAAATGACGCCCCTACGAGAGAACATGAGTTTAATCGCAAAAGCAGTGAAGCAAATGGAGTAATTGATAGACGCTATGGAAGAAAGACAGATAATGACATCTATAAACCAGATTTATTTTTAGGTGATTTGTCTAAAGACCCAAGATCGTTAGCGGATAGCGCGGATTTAAATGGATTTAGAAAGTTTATGGAACATAGAAAAGAAGCACTTAAGGTGAATTTGCTAAACGACGATAACTTGGCTGTTAATAGTAAAACAATGACACACGCAGAGGCAAGACGCAATAAAGATGAGGCATTCCGTAGAAAGAAAGAAAAATACACAAATTATGAAAATAGCATAGAAGGGATAAAACACGGCAAAAGCCTATTTAATTTATCTAACGGCGGGAGTAATTTAGATAAAAATGTAAGTGCTGTCGATTATATAATAAATACTCATAAAGACACATATACAAATAGGGACAAAAAGAATAAGAATGGAAAATGGCTAAAAGAGTTCTCCCATAACGGAAATGACGGATTTATTGATTATTCTTCAGGCAAAAAAAGTAGAGAAGAAATACATGCCGATAATGTATACGGCGGTGTAAAAATAATGTCTCCTTTTCAAATTTCAAAAAATTCAAGAAATTCTAACATATCGCATAATATCAACCAAATAGACGAAAGAAATAAAATAAATAGCGTCGACCATTTTAAATCAGAAAGGCCAAGTATCTCTAATTTCGTGGAAAGAAAATTAGAATCATTAGATAATGCAAAATTAACCTCTAAAGATAATTATATAAAATTAGAAAAAAATAACAAGAATAAAGATAATATAAGAGATGTCAGGCAAGATATGGGAGATGTGGAGCAATCTCATAAGATAGCAAACGCAAGCAAGTTTTTACTCGAAAGGTTAAATAGAAATAATTTAATAACTAAACAGCACGAATCTATGGTAAATAGAGATGGCAACTCCCTTACGCATAAAATAAAATATCACAATTCTAAAGAACTGAATCCAGTCGCCAAAAAAGTGTCTATGGAAGAAGTAAAAAATATTATTAGATTATCTACTTTTACCGGAGATAGAAGACAGCACGATTCAAAGGAACACAACCAAGCTATTTTTTCTAAAGGCTCTAATAAAATTCTAAATCAGTCTCAAGAAGTCTTAAAGTTCGCCATCATGAATCCCGATATGGACTCTACTAAAAAAGGCAGGGATGAGTTGTTTATTTACAACTACAAATCTAAACAGCCAGAAAAAATTAAATTTGTAGAAAACGCAGGAGAAATGGAAATTGGATTATATTCACATACTAAAGAGTCATTTACAATGGATAAACACGGAAATAAATCGGGAGCTGTTGGATACGAAATACAGAATGTAGAAAACTCGGAAATGGAGCAAAAACCATCTCATTACGACCAAAGGGAAACAAAAATGGCGGCCGGGGTTGTTGGAAAAATGGGTTCTAAATTTATAAGAGACAAAATAGACAGAGAGGATATGAATACAGAAAATATGGAAATTGTGAGTAGAAGATAATATTAATTAGAGATATGAAATATATAGGTTATAGTATCACAAATAAAGGATATAAATCGAAATGCTTCATATTTCTAACTTTATCAACAATAAAATTAATTCTAATAATTTAGAAGAATCTATTTCTTCCATTAGAAGTATTTTATTTAAAAATTACATTAAGACGGTCATTGAAGACTGTCCTAAAGAAAATGGTTTTCGAATGATGTTTATTGGAAATCGATTTAAAAGCGACTTTACTAACCCAATCACTGCGGAGTGTAATGGCGCCATTTATGAATTCAATACGACTGATTTTACATTTAAGCCATTAGTCATTCCGACCAATTTATTTAATTCGCAAAAGTTAGTAAAAAATAATATTGCTACTCTTTATAAAGAAGGTAAGTATAATGTATTTCCAGTCATGGATGGCACTATTCTAAATCTATATTATTACAAGAATCGCTGGCGTATTTCTACTAATAAAGCATATGATGCTACCGATTTATTGTTTTGCGACGGAAAAACATATGGTAATATTTTAGAAGAATTAATGTCATATTCTCATAATAATCTAAAGATGGAAGAACTGGACACAAGTCATTGTTATACAATTTTGATTAAGTATTCTAAATTTCATTTCTTTAACTCGCATAAAGACACAAATAAAATTGTTATCATGCGAAGCGTTAACTTAAGCACTGCGCAAATCACATGGAATACAGATATTGGAATTTCAAATTCAAAAGAATGTGTTGCTTGGAAACCGCTGAATAACAACATCCAAACGTCTATTAATAAATTCAAAAAAGAGTGTAATAATATTAACTATAAACCATTTTTAGGAGTTATTCTAAGAGCGGTTGATTCATCGGTGCCTATTGAATATAGAGATATTCTGATTGAAAGTAATCTAATGTCAACAATCCGCAACTTTATTTATAACTTTACCTTCACAAAGACATTAAAGTATCATGACTCTTTAGATTTTAACAATACAGGACAATGCATTGCTGATTCTAATTATTATAACTTGATGGAAATTAATAAACTTCATATCTTCCTACAAAGAAAAAATTCTACATTTTTAAGTCTATTCCCTCAGTTTAAACATGAATTTAACAATTATAACTTATTTATCATTTTCCTTACAAAACTGATTATGCGGAATTATACTTCTTTATATAAACAAATTGAAGGAATTGATATCAAAAACACAGAACACATTACTCTATTTCCAGTTGATGAACACAATGAATTTGAATATAATATTAAGCTAAAGAATCTTACAATTATCATGGTATCATTCATTAAAGACAAAAAAATTAATATCATGTCTCCAGAAGGTTGGGACATCTTGTATGACTTCTTAATTAATATTAAATATGTAGATTACTACTACAGTTATCTATTTAAATCTTAGGTTTGAACATAAGGTTAGGATTCCAAATTTCAAACTTATTATTACCAATAGCTCGTTTAACCAATAAAGGGCATCTATTATCATAAACTTCTTTTTTTGCCATAGAAATGGGGTCTCGAAGATTCTTTACATCGGTAAATGGATAGTCTCCTTTACTAATTTGAGTAGCGCGGATATTTATTAATTCAATCATCTCATACTTGCTAAGATAATCACTTGTAATTCTATCTTCTTCTTTAACAATGTATTCAATAGTATCATCAGGCGTCTCGTCATCTAAAATTATATCATCGTCGTCAGCATGAATATCTTCATCATCTTCATCGTCATAGTTATCATTATCATTATCATCTTCTTCAGTCTCTTTATCTAACATAGCATCATCATCTTCCACAATTTCATCATCATCATCATCTTTAGATTTATTATCTTTATCTATTTTTTTTACTTCTTCTTTATCTTCATCTTCATAGGTATCAATATCAGAATTGTAATCTTCTTCGTCACTGAATTTGTGCTCTTCGATGTCCATCTTTATACACTTGAGACTACTAAACAGGTATATTATTTATTTGAAAATCAATTTTAATTCAATATAATATTAAGAATATAAAATGTTATTATACCTGCTATACATATATATATACGTCGTAAATGTATTTATTAATTTATATTGCCAGTTAGTTATTAAAATGAGTGAAAAACACTGCGAGTTTGTGGTTGATATGTTAGAATTGATACATAAGCCAATTTTTTATTTGAAAGAACAAAACACTTTATTATCTAACGGCTATGAAAGTGAAAGCGATTACAGCGATTGTGAAGACATTGAGCTATATAAATATATAAAAAGAGAAATGTCTATTAATACAGGAAGAATGAATAAAGGAAAATATAAAAAAAACTCAGTAAAGATTGGAAACTCATTCTATAAAAAATTTAACTTAAAATGTGGATTTACTTTTGATATGGATAAAAATGGAGAGGTTGTATTAAGACAAAGTATTAAATATAAATTAATTTTATTAAGCTATGCGCTAAATTCTATTAAAGTCTCAGATGTGATGAAATGTTTAGACCAAAAAAAATGTAAAGGGCGATATTTATTTCTCTTCGTTGAAGATGATAATCATTATAATGAAAATATTATCATAGATCTGGAAATGAAGAAAAATGTCATTACAACCGAAGATTTATACTTTTCGACAATTACGTGCTGATTATTCTACTAAGCTCTCAAACATAAGATTCTTACGAGAAACCATTGTCTCTTTAGAAGGACGCCCGGTATTTATAAGACGCTGATTAGCCACAGAGGCGCTAAAATTATCTTCAGGAACAGAAGCATGTCTAAGTCGCATTTTGCGATTCATATCACCAACTTCATCTATCATATTTTTTTTTAATTTCAAATTTACATGTTTTTGGTCCATATCCGAATTGGCGCCTTGGGTAGGAATTTTATAATTATAAAGGGAGCTCATTTTAACAAATCTATATAATATAAAAACTATAAAATAATATATATTTTTTAATTCCAATAGCACTTTTTTATCTATAGGCCAAAACATGAAAATTCAAGATTTAAAAAAATATACATAAAATAAAATTATCTATTTATTGTTTATTCTTAGAGAATCCATCAATTATAATCTTTTTAATTTCTTCATTATCTTTTCTAATTTCCTTAATTTCGTTTTCAATATGTTCAAATCGTTTATCCACATTAATAATAACCCATCCAACGGATCTGGTGGGTGGTTAGACACGACTGGCCAAAGCGCTAACTTCTACAAGAGAGACACACACACCCATATGAAGATTAATCAAAATAATCCTAAAAACTAAAATAACCATTCAAATGTGTAAGTTTCCTCCAAACCGACAACATTAATATCCCAGCAAAAAACCAGCTCCAGCAACAAAAAATGCCGGGGCTCTGTTAGACAATTCTGATATTCTGATTTATATATCCCATGTCGCCAAAACACCATGATTCATTTTTGATTACACGATGTATTATTTTCTTTATACTGAATAAATATAATAGGCGGGGTATGTGGCGACACCTGTCCGGAAGACTTTGTCTCCGGTTGGACACACACCCCCATATGCTGTGATACAATGATTCATCATGCCAAACACATATCATTATTTATTTGGACATGAATATAAATTTTAATCAATTCATTAACACTATGAGTTAGAAAATCCCCAACATTTTATCATCATTCTTGGGGATGAATATTTTTATTTTTCAAACCCATCATATGATAAAGAATTTGTATTTTATATAACAACAGAGTAAGATTTTGCATATTTTATAAAATAGAAGTTGGGAAATCTTGGGGATTGCTTATTTGTTTTACATTTATCTAATGAGTTTTGTTTTTCGCCTAAAGAAATAATAGTATCTGTTGTATTAATTTCTTTATGCTGAATACGGGATGGGCGGGTGCGTGATAACACCTGTCTGGAAGACTTTGTCTCTTGGTTGGACACACCCATATAAAGATTAATCAAAATAATCCTAAAATCTAAATCTGCTAATCATATACTTAAGTTTCCTTTAAAACGACCATATTAATATACCAGCAAAAAACCAGCGCCAGCTGTGAAAAATGCCGGGGTTCTGTTAGACAATTCTGTCATTCTATTCTATATATTTCACGACGACGAAACGCCGTGATTCATTTTAGATTACGCGCTATATCAATTAGAAATATAATTATAATATCATATAACTGCTGTTATTAACTCTTAACAATGTATGAATGCAAGGTCTGTAATTTTTGCTCTAATAAAAAATCAAACTATGATGAACATTTAAAGACTAACAAACATATCAGTAATTTTAACAATAAAAATGTTTGTTCTATCTGTAAGAAAGTGTTTTCAACAAAATCTAATAAAAATAGACACGAGAATAAATGTAGAGAAGAATACATGCTCATACATATATCTAACAATGATCAAAATATCCAAACGCAGAATAATATCCAAACTCAGAATAATATTGAAAACCAGCAAATAATTATAAATGTGAATATTCAAAATCCAGAAGATATGAAATCGTTTGAAATGAGATTAGATGATTTGAAAAACAACAAGCTAACTAATTGTCTACAGAAATTAGCAATAGCGCAGATGGAGAATGAAGATGCCGATTTGATGGACTATGTTCCAAAATTTAAAAAAAGAGTAGAAGATGAAATTAAAAAATTACACGACGAGCACGAAAATTATTGCGAATCTAAAAGATGTTCTCATATACAAAATAATTTTAAATTGATGGAAAATGTTTTAACTATTTGCTTATCTGACGTCTTGTTAGCTTCTACTACAGAATTAATCGTAATGCACTTAACTTTAAATTTAGATGGAGATAAGAAACTATTATTTAAACATTTGAAGACTTTACATAACGACGAAATTTTATTAGATTTTTTAAATAAAAGCGAAAAGATGGATAATTTTATATTATCTGAAGACTTCAAACCTGCAAAAAAATTGAAGCAAATGTATCCAAGTTTCTATCAAGTAATTGAGAAGAAAGCTCTGAAGCTTGCGCAGTTTTACAATACGAAAGTTGGCGTTCTTCGATATTTATAAATTATTTGTGTTTCAATTCGTCTAAGTTTTTTATATTATGAAGATGTTTTATTAATTTTACTATTTTTTTGCTGGACTCTTCTTCCCTTTTTAATCTTTCTTCCAATTCTTCTATTTTGGATTTCATGTCTGCGACTTCGGCTTCCAATTTTGCTCTTATTAATTTATATTCTATGATAGAATCTTGACTAATTTTTTTCCATATATTTTTAACATTACTCAGCTTTAATCTATATTCTGAGTAATATTTATCATTAGCATACTTATTTAACTTATTTCCACATAAAAAGTAATCTTCGCCGTCTTTACTGTAAGATACCTTTAAATAAGCGCTTTTTACATGTTTTCCATCATTTCTTGTATAACTAATTTGCGAATTGTCCGGTATCTGTTTCCATTTATTTTTAGGAATTGGAATAAACCCGTTAGATTGCGAAACCGCACGCTCGCTGTTGCTACTTACACTCATAGATTATTTATATTATTTATTATCATATAGTTATAAAAAGATATTTATTAAGATATCATGGTGGCGACTGAGGATAATTTTAAGTATAGATTAGAAAAATACCACGCAAATAAAAATATTAACATACACGACAAACATATTTTATCTTTATACTACACTGACAGTAATGGGTTTTCTTGTATTTTAGCATATCTTTATATAAATAGCTTTACTGAGAATATAGACTATATATGTGCTGGTAATAATATCATATCAAGAGATGGTAGCTATATGCCTAATTTTATAAAAATGGAAGAAACTAATAATATACCTGCCAATCTATTGGATAAAACCAAGAATTTTTTATCTAAGTATAAAGATAGATTAAAAATTTCTGTTTCCTATGTAGACGCTAATATCGGCGATGTTGATAAAGACAATTATGATAATTTATATTTATTTTCTTTATACATGATAATATCGTATTATTCTTTAGAAAGTAAAGATACTGATACCGCCCAGTATGAAAGACTGGAAGAGATAAATTCTATAAAAAAAGAATGGGTGTTGGGTGTTATTTCTCCGTTAAATATTAAATCCAACGCTGGCGATTTATTAAAATCTTCAATTAAGATGTATGGTCAAAAAATTTCACCAGATGGATATTATTATGATGACAATGGATTAATTGCGTATCGTGATTTTTCT
>JACCDX010371301.1_pt1 | contig 11907 bp, 9 predicted proteins | sample 7449681 | NCBI WGS metagenome assembly JACCDX01 (sample SAMN15323450, study PRJNA562643) | freshwater metagenome | isolation source: river surface water | place: USA:Blue River Watershed | collected 2017-08-18 | reverse complement strand
TACGGAATGGAGAGAAAATAATAATTGTTGCAAAACTACCAACCGCTAAACCAATCAAGGCGCTAAATAATTTGCCGCTAATACCGCCCAAGAACAATAAGCCCATGGCGATCATGGCGATCACCATGAAAGCACCCATATCAGGTTGAAGCAACAAGAGCACGCCTACTGCAATAACAGCGGCACCCATCGGGGCAAGTCCCTTTACCAAATGATGTAGATAGTCTTGACGCTGCACGGTGTACCAAGCAGCAAAAAGAACCACAGCAAACTTCATCAACTCTGATGATTGGAAATTCATGATGCCCAAAGGAATCCAACGACGAGCACCATTCACGCCTTTACCAACGCCTGGGATTAAAACAATGATGAGCATGACAAATGCCAAGGCAAAAATTGCGGGCGCTAATCTATCCCAAACTTTTAGAGGTACTTTAAAAGCAACAATGCCTGCACCGAATGCCATCACCATTGAAATGGCATGACGAATCAAAAAATGACTACTACTGTATTTGGCATATTTGGGACCATCAGGCAAAGCAATCGATGCTGAATACACCATCACCAAACCTAGAGTCACCAATAACAAGACCGCCCATAGCAGCGGTTGATCGTATTCCATCATGCGTGATCGAGTCGGCTTAACAACACTCGTTGCATCTCTCAAGCCTAAACGAAAATCTTCGAATGACTCTTTAATACCACCCTTAAATCCAGAGATGCCACCCAGGCTTAATCGTTTGAATAATTGCATCATGCGCTCACCTGCCCACGAGAAATAGCCAACTCATTAACTGCATCAGCAAAAACTGCTGCACGATGCGCGTAATCTTTAAACATGTCAAAGCTGGCACATGCAGGAGACAACAACACCATATCTCCAGAAGTAGTGATTTGCGCAGCTTTATCAACTGCAGATTCCAAAGTATCTGCATCCATTAATTGCACACCGGTTGAACCCAATGCTTGTCTAATCTTTGATGCGTCTCGCCCGATCAAGATGACTGCTTTGGCATGGTGTGCTACCGCCTCTTGTAAAGGTTCAAAGTCCTGACCTTTACCTTCGCCACCAGCAATTAAAACGATTCTGGCTTGCTGACCTGCTGATTCACTTAAACCTACCAATGCTGCGATCGTAGCGCCAACATTAGTACCTTTTGAGTCATCAATATATTCAACACCATCAATAATGGAGATGCTCTGCACACGATGAGGTTCACCTTTGTACTCACGTAGACCATGTAACAGAGGACCCATTGGCAAGCCAATCGCACTTGTCATGGCAACCGCCGCTAAAGCATTGCTTGCATTGTGACGACCCTTAATACGCAACGCATCTGCTGGCATCAAGCGCTTCAACCGAAGTGGCTCATCGTCATCCGATACTTTTTTACGACGGCGTTTTGACTTTAATTCCAAAGCTTCTAAATCTGGTTCAGCCCAGACTAACCAATCAATACCCCCAGCAGCTGTGTCATGGAAAATGCCAAAAGCATCTTCTTCAGTTGGAGCTTCAACACCAAACGTCACCACCCGAGCCACATCCAATTGATCGGATAGACCACTGACTAACTGATCGTCACGATTCAGAACTGCTACCGTTTGTTGACCAAAGATTCTTGCTTTAGCAGCAAGATAATGCTCAATATGACCATGCCAATCAAAATGATCTTGGCTAATATTTAAGATCGTTGCAGCATCTGGATTAAGACTATAGGTATGTTGCAATTGGAAGCTGGACAACTCAAGCACCCACACTTGCGGTAATGCTTCAATATCTAATAATTTATCAAGGGCTGCAGGGCTAATGTTTCCTGCCACACCAACACTCATCCCAGCACGCTCACATAACAAACCAGTCAGCGCAGTCGTGGTAGTTTTTCCATTGGTGCCAGTAATGGCAATTACTTTAGCTAAATAGTTTTGCTCTTCTTTTAAAGCCTGCAAAGCTTGGGCAAAGAACTCAATTTCACTCCAAACTGGGATTTCTTTTTCTGCTGCACGCGCAAGGAAAGATTGCACCGGCTCTTGTATGGGTGACAGACCTGGGCTGATAGCCAGAATATCAACACCATTTAAAAGATCGGCAGATAAGTCACCTAGATGAATTTGATCAATTCCCAACTCACGCACTGCTTGCTCATAAGCCTTAGCAGATTCTGATAACTGCGCAGATGAACGTGTATCAGCCACCGATACCTGTGCGCCTTGAGTTTTACACCAACGAACCATAGCCGCACCTGACTCTCCCAAGCCAAGCACCAGTACTCGAACATCGTTCGAGTACTGTTTGCCAAATGGATGTTGTAACTGGATCACTACTTTTTCCTATCGCAATTTCAAGCTAGATAAACCGATGAGTACCAACAAGATAGTGATGATCCAAAAGCGCACCACTACTTGAGTTTCTTTCCAACCACTTAATTCGAAATGGTGATGTAAAGGCGCCATCTTGAAGATGCGACGCCCTTCGCCATAAATCTTTTTACTGATCTTGAACCAAGCCACTTGCATGATCACTGAAACAGTTTCAGCAACAAAAATGCCACCCATCACAAATAGAACAATTTCTTGACGCACAATGACCGCAATCGTTCCTAAAGCTGCACCTAGAGACAAGGCGCCCACATCGCCCATAAATACTTGAGCAGGATGAGTGTTAAACCACAAGAAAGCTAAACCCGCACCGCCCATAGCACCACAGAAAATCATGAGCTCACCTGCGCCTGGAATGTAAGGGAACAATAAATATTTGGTGAAGATAGCGTTACCCATGACATAGGCAAAAACACCCAATGCAGCGCCCACTAGGATGACCGGCATGATCACCAAACCATCCAAACCATCCGTCAAATTAACGGCATTTGAACTACCCACAATCACTAAATAAGTAAGAACGATGAAACCAAGCACACCTAGTGGATAACTGACTTCCTTAAAGAATGGAACATATAAATTAGATTTAGCGGGCAAGTTAATAGAGAAGCCGCTTTGCACCCAATTTAAGAAAAGCTCTAGAACTTTCAGGTTGTTCACTTCTGATACTGAAAACGCTAAATACACAGCAGCAAACAAACCAATCAATGATTGCCAGAAATACTTTTCTTTGGACGACATGCCTTTAGGATCTCGATAGACTACTTTGCGATAGTCATCAACCCATCCAATCGCACCAAAACCTAAAGTCACGATCAGAACAATCCATATAAAACGATTACTTAAGTCAGCCCAAATTAATGTAGAGACTGCAATACCTAAAAGAATTAAGACGCCGCCCATCGTGGGCGTTCCTGTTTTAACTAAATGAGTTTGTGGGCCATCTTGACGAACAGCTTGACCGACTTTCATGGCTGTGAGTTTGCGAATCACCCATGGACCCCAGAACAAACCAATTAAGCCTGCTGTTAAGGTAGCCATCACAGCTCTGAAAGTGATGTAGTTAATCACTCGCAAAAAGCCAATGTCATTCTGCAACCATTGCGCTAACCATAACAACATTAGTGGATCTCCTCTGCGAGAGCTTTGACGGCTCTTTCCATGCGCATAAATCGTGACCCTTTAATTAAGACAGTGGTTGTCTCATTGCTAGAGCGTTGCGCTAATGATTTTTTTAGAGCCGCACATAACTCATCCATTTCTTTGAAATGAACTGCACTATGTCCAGCGATTGATTGTTCTGTGTAAGCAGATACGGCTTGCTTAGTTAATTCACCAGTTGCAAATAATTTCTGAATGCCTTTTTCACCGGCATAAGCGCCAACTTCTGAATGGAACTGTGGACCCTGCTCCCCTACTTCACCCATATCTCCTAACACCAACCATGCTGAAGTAGGTAAAGATGACAACACATCAATCGCAGCTCTTACAGAATCTGGATTAGCGTTATAGGTGTCATCAATCAATGTTGTCTGAGCATTTAATTGATGCTTTTGCATACGACCCGTTACAGGCTGGAAATTTTCCAAACCTTGTTTAATCACATCCAAAGATAAATCAGCCGCCAAAGCAACTGCTGTTGCTGCTAAAGCATTTTGAGCATTGTGCTCACCCAGAATATTCAAGCTCACTTGAATATTGCCAAGAGGTGTTTGAATACTGATTGAATTAGCAGCAATATCAACCCACGAGCCTGTTACCTGAGCTTTTACCTTCCCACCCCAAGCAAAATCAATCACACGACGATTGGCGCTTAATTTTTTCCAATAGGATGCATATTCAGAATCGGCTGGGTAAACAGCAACACCATCAAGAGGCAATGCCTCAATCGCTAAACCATGCTCCTTGGCAACAGCTTCAACAGTGGCCATAAATTCTTGATGCTCACGTTGCGCATTATTAATAAGCGCAATATTGGCTTGCGCAATATCAGCTAAAAGTGTGGTCTCACCAGGATGATTCATACCCAGCTCAATCACCGCTAACTGATGATTCTTATTTAAGCGAAGTAGCGTGAGCGGCAGACCAATTTCATTATTGAGGTTTCCCTGTGTTGCCAGCGCATTGTCAGCACCGACGGCTGCCGTGAAAATACTATCGATCATGCCTTTGACGGTTGTCTTTCCATTACTGCCTGTCACAACAGCTAGATTTTTTAAACTGGCTTTAGTGCAATCATTTCTCCAAGCTTTAGCAAGTTTCTGAATGGCTTGCAAAGTATCTTTCACTAAAACTGCAGGCATCTGGCTTGGCAATTTGCTTTCATCACTAATGATGCAAACCTGAGCTCCCGCCTTTTGAACATCCGCTAAGAATTCATGCGCATCAAATTTTTCACCTTGAATCGCAATAAATCCATCTCCAGGCGTAACCTGACGACTATCACTAATAAAACGCTTGATTTCAAAATCAACAGTGGGTGCATGAAGGATTTTTGCATCGGGCAAAAATTGCGATATTTGCGACATCATCATCCACGGATGGCTCATACGGCAGCTCCCCCCATGGCGATTTGTATATGCAATTGATCTGAGAAGGCATGACGCTTGCCCGCGATTTCCTGCGTATCTTCATGCCCTTTACCAGCAACCAAAACAACATCTTGCTCTTTGGCTTGGCGAATGACTTGCAATATAGCTGTAGCGCGATCACTATTTGTTTGAACTTTTTCAGGTGCTTCGCAACCGCTCAATACTTCAGAAATAATTTTTTCTGGGTCTTCGCTTCTTGGGTTGTCACTGGTCACCATCACGTGGTCAGATAAGCGCTCAGCAATTCCTCCCATCACAGGGCGCTTGCTAGGATCACGATCACCACCGCAACCAAAGATGCACCAAAGCTGACCGGAACGTTCTTTCGCAATCACTTTCAAAGTTTTTAAGGTTTGCTCCAGGGCATCTGGCGTATGCGCAAAATCAACAATAGCCATTGGAGAATGTTGTGCTTTACCTGGAACCAACTCCATGCGACCCATCACAGGTTTTAATTGCTCAATTAAAGAAGTCAATTCAGTTGCAGCACATCCGTTAGCAAGCAAGGTCGCCATGACTGCTAGAGCATTGCTGACATTGAATAAACCAATCAGCTGTGTTTTAACCTGACCACCCACTTGACCATCTAGGCGCCAGTTAAACGTCATGCCCTGATGCGCCAAATGAATATCTTCAGCCAAAATTTTTCTCATCTTCCCTGCTGCGTAACATGGCAAAGATAAAAGTTTTTCTGCTTGTGTGGCGTAAGCCCAAACCGTTGTTTCAGGCTCAATGCTCTTAGCTAACTCTGCTAAACAGACTTGACCAAAATCATCATCAGCATTAATGATGATATGTTTCACATTAGGCAAATGCAGAATCTTTTTCTTAGCATTCGCATACTCCAGCATATCGCCGTGATAATCGAGATGATCTTGAGTTAAGTTACTCACCACCACCACGTCAAACTCAACCCCATTCACTCTTCCCTGATCAAGTGCGTGTGATGACACCTCAATAGCTACAGAAGTAGCACCTTGATCCAACATATCTTTTAATAGTGCATGAGTACGTGGTGCATCTGGGGTTGTAAAACCAGTTTTTTGAGTAGCTCCTAAAAGACCAGCGCCTAATGTGCCCATCACTGCAGACTTACCTTGCTTAGCTTGAAGCGCTTGTGCGACCCACTGTGTAATAGTGGTTTTGCCATTTGTGCCTGTCACACCAATCACCTGCATCGCTTGACTAGGCTGACCGTACCAGTAAGCAGCTAAGACACCAGCCTGCTCTGTTAAGTTTTCAACAGCGATACATCTTGAATCTTGCTCGATCAAACGCAAGTCTTCTGCAGACACTACTTGGCTTAAACCTTGAGGCTCATATAAAACAAGTGAGGCACCCAAACTTAATGCATGACCAATAAATGGTCGGTTATCACTTAATTGACGCGCATTACCCATAGGGTATGCAAGCATCACATCACCCGCTTTTAAAACGCGAGTATCGCCCGTCATTTGAGCTCCAGGCTTCATATAAGACTGAAGTTGCAATTGAGTTGGCAAGGATGTGATGGGTAACATAGCGTTCATCGACTCAAAGACACCTTTTGCGCTGAACCACTTGGACTTGCTTGCAAATCTTTATCGACCATTTGCTTAACTGCTGCATCTGGAAGTACGCTCATGGATCTTAGAGTACCTGCCACAATATTTGAGAACGCTGGTGCAGCCACTACACCACCGTAATAACCACCAGCTCTAGGTTCATCGACCATCACAGCCACAACAATTCTTGGTGCACTCATTGGAGCTAGACCAACAAAGAAACCACGATATTTGTTGCTGGCATATCCCTTGCCTTCCACTTTATGCGCTGTACCTGTTTTACCGCCTACTCGATAACCTAGAGTCTGGGCGTTGGTTGCTGTACCGCCAGTCTGAGTCACCGTCTCTAACATCTCACGCATTTGAATGGCTGTTTTAGCTGAAATGACGCGCGTCCCTTTAGGGTTTCCGTTTGTCTTATAAATCGACATAGGAATTAACTCACCATCTCGCGCAAAAATTGAATAGGCTCGCGCCATTTGGAATAGCGAAGCTGATAGACCATAGCCATAAGACATGGTGGCTTGATCAATAGGCACCCAATTTTTATATGGTCGTAAACGACCTGCTACAGCACCCGGGAAACCTGTCTTAGGTGCTTGACCTAAACCCACGGATTGGAACATCTCCCACATATCTTGGGGTTGTAATTGCATCGCAATTTTGGCAGTACCAATATTGCTAGACTTTTGAATCACTTCTGAAACACTTAAGGTGCCATATGGATGAGTATCTGTAATTGCTTTTTTACCAATCACAATCTGCTTACCAATTTGCATTTGAGTATTTGGCTGAACTAAACCTTTTTCTAAAGCCAAGGCTACTGAAAACGGTTTCATGGTTGAACCTGGTTCAAATGTATCGGTCATTACACGATTTCTTAACTGCTCACCTGTCGCGCCATTACGAGTATTGGGGTTGTAGGTAGGCCAATTAGCTAGAGCTAAAATTTCACCAGTTTGCACATCAAGAACCACTACACCAGCCGCTTTAGCTTGATGCTTTTCAACAACCGCTTTAATTTCGTTGAATGCTAAGAATTGAACTTTGCTGTCAATCGATAATTGCAAATCTGCACCATCTTTAGGTGGCTGAATAATTCCAAGGCCTTCAACATAACGACCTAAACGATCTTGAATAACGCGACGACGACCGGGTTGGCCAGCGAGATCCTTCTCTCGCTCAAACTCCATACCCTCCTGGCCTTTGTCTTCAATATTAGTAAATCCAACAATATGAGCCATTGCCTCTCCCTCAGGGTAGAGACGCTTGTACTCATTATTCTGAGCAATGCCTGGGATATTGAGCTCTTTAATCTTCTTTGCAACATCAAGATCCACTTGGCGCTTTAAGAAAACTTGATTTCTTTCAGATGCTAATTTTTTCTTAAGTTCTGATTCGCTAATTTCCAGCAACTTTGCAAGTTCAGATAATTTTTCTTTAGATACATCACTAGGCACCACATCTGGGAAAGCAATAATCGCTTTAGCCAATAAACTAGTAGCTAAAACCTCACCATTGCGGTCTAAAATTTTTCCGCGACTCGCTGGCATTTCAATAGAACGAAGAGTGGCTTTATTACCTTTCTCTTCATAGAATGAATTACCAAAACCTTGCACCCATACTGCTCTAAAAATCAGCGCAATAAAGCCCACAAAAATTAAGAACAAAACTAATCGTGAGCGCCACATCGGTAAGCGCAACACTAAATTTGGCGTGGAAGAATATGAAATTCTTGGCATCAATCTACCACCACATATAGTGTGCGACCAGGATGAATCGGTTGCATATGCAACTGCTTACGCGCGATATCAGTGATCCTGGCTGCTTTCGATAAATTGCGTTGCTCGTACTCAAGACGCAACCACTCTTGATTTAAACGGCGCTCTTCTGTCTGTGCACGCTCCAGTGCGACATACAAAGAACGAGTTTTTTGCTGTGCCGCCACTAAAGACAATGCGCACAGCATCAAAATAACCAGAAGAATGATGGTTGAGCGGTTCAAGCTACAACCCCCAACTGACTTTTAACTTTGCGCATCACGCGCAAAATAGCTGATCGTGCACGAGGGTTTTCTTTCACCTCTTCATCACTTGGCTTAATTCTGCCAACTAACTCTGCGATTGGTTTAGGCATTTGCTCTTCTGTTAAAGGCAAACCTCTTGGAACTGAAACATGTGACAAGCCTTGCATGAATTGTTTAACAATTCGATCTTCCAAAGAATGAAAGCTAATAACGGCCAAAAGACCGCCAGGCTTAAGACAAGTTAAAGCAGCTTTCAACCCACCCTCCAAGTCGGCAAGTTCTTGGTTGATATAAATCCGTATAGCTTGAAAGGTGCGCGTGGCCGGATCTTGGCCCGCCTCGCGGGTGCGGACGACACTAGCCACGAGCGACGCGAGCTCTCCTGTCCGAGTGAGGGACTCGCCTTGCTCTCTGCGAGTAACAATCGCCTTTGCAATCTGTAAAGCAAACCGTTCTTCCCCATAGTCTTTAATGACCCTCGCTATTTCTTTTTGTTCTGCCACAGCTAACCATTCCGCTGCACTCTGTCCGCGCGTTGTATCCATGCGCATATCCAGCGGTCCATCTTGACGAAATGAAAACCCTCTGGCGGGATCGTCGATTTGCGGTGAGCTGATTCCTAAATCCAATAAAACGCCATCGACTGATTCCGCTTCGATGTGATCGGCCATCGAAGCAAAACTCTCGTGAATAATTTGAAAGCGTGAATCCTTGATCGTGTTGGCTTCTGCAATCGCTTGAGGATCTTTGTCGAATGCAATTAGTTGCGATGCTTGATTGATTTTCTTGAGGATGGCTCGACTGTGACCTCCGCGACCAAAGGTTCCATCGATGATGATTTTTTTCTGAGATTGTTGTTCGCAGTTGTCTGAATAGCCCAATACCGAGGTGACTGCCTCGGCCAGCAATACTGGGCGATGGGTATATGTCATGGTCAGCCAACATCAGAAAGTAAATTGCTTGAGTGCATCGGGCATGCCTTGTGCAATTGCTACTTGCTCTTTTTGTGCATAAGTGGCGGCATCCCATAATTCGAAGTGACTGCCCATACCCAATAGCATGACGTCACGTTCAACATTGGCAGCTGCACGTAATTCAGGGCTCACAAGAATACGACCTGAACCATCCATCTCAACATCAAAAGCATTACCCAAAAAAATACGGCGCCACCAATGAGCATCCATTGGTAATTGCGCAATACGACTTCTAAATGCTTCCCACTCAGAACGAGGGAAAAGTAAAAGACACCCGTCTGGGTGTTTAGTGAGCGTGACTCTGCCTTCGCCTTGTAATTGCAAGGCGTCACGATGCCTTGCAGGGATCGACATGCGACCCTTGGCATCGAGAGTTAATGCAGAAGCACCTTGAAACACGTAAATTTCCCCACTTTTTCACACTTTTCCCCACTGTAGAGGATGACTAATGGGTGGTCAAGTGTTTTGGGTACTTTTTTTGAATTTTCTTTAATTAGAACAAGTACTTAGGAGCATATCTTGAGGGTATTTTAAGCCTAAATTTCTAATAAAAACATGAGTATGGAAAACACTCTTAAGAAACTGGCTTAGGATTAAATTCGATAAGCGGTAAAAGTCATGACTTTTGCCATTAATTTCATGGCGGATTTCACTGGCGGTGGTAACTCAATACCACCTTCTCGAATCGCCATCTGTCCATGCTCGATTTCATCGGCTCTCATTTGAGCGACGATCGCCCTTGATGCGTGGTCATTAGCCGGCAATTCTTGTAAATGTCCGTCTAAGTGATGCTCTACTTGCTTTTCAGTTTCAGCAACAAAACCAAGACTCACTTTATCTCCTGCTAAGCCCGCCACAGACCCAAGAACAAATGAGCCTGCATACCATAAAGGATTTAATAAACTAGGTCTTGCATCCAATTCCTTTAATCGGCTCTCGCACCAAGCCAGATGGTCTTCTTCCTCAATAGCAGCATGCTCTAATTTTTGTTTTAGATCATCACTTTTTGCATGTATTTTTTGTGATTGATAAAGCGCTTGGGCACATACCTCACCCACATGATTAATCCTCATTAAACCTGCTGCGTGTTGCTTTTCACTCGCGCTTAATTCGCTGCTTGATTCATTAGTTGCCTCATGAGTGGCTTGCGGTACTGCACGTCTCATTGGTGTAGCGCCAACAATCGAGCGAAGCGCTCGATCAAATTCAATGATGAATTCGTCAACAGGAGAGCTAGGTAAGTTGGTTGGCATGACGCCATATTAAACGCTCGAAACAAACCTAGCTTTGATCAAGATCACAGCTATTTGTTGTTTTATTACAACGATATTCTAAAAAATAGCCTGTTTTTAAGGTTATTAAACACTTTAAATGACCTTTATTGTTATCTTAAAAAATGGTTTCTTTGTAAACCATCATGAAAAACATCACTTTTGTTGTTTTTTCACATCAACCTTCTATTTGGAGAAATCATGAAAAAAACGCTTATCAGCGTAGCGGTGCTTTCCATCATGACTGCACCACTGAGCATCACAAGTGCTCAGACACAACATAGCAGCACATCTCTATACGGCACTTTAGATAACGGTTTTCGTTGGAGCAATAAAGTTGGGCAAGACCACCTAGGCAATGCCAAACAAAGCCGTATGTCCATGAATGCTGGAGGACTCTCTGGCTCTCACCTAGGTTTCAAAGGTCAGGAAGATCTTGGTCAGGGTGCTTTGGCATTTTTCAAATTGGAGGCTGGCATTAATTTAAATACCGGCGAATCCAATTCTTCAAGCGACTCAAAAATTTATGGCAAGAAAACTGAAAGCAAAAGTTTATTTGGCAGAGAAGCTTATGTAGGATTAGGTCATCAAGCACTAGGCTATCTCAGCATGGGTCGCCAACACACCGTGAGCTACGATGCCGTCAAAGATTTTGATCCTAGTAACAACATCAGTCAGCATCAAGCTATTCATTACTTGAGCGGCTATACCGATCTAAAAAATAACCACAATCGTTCTGATGCTACATTCAAATACACGCATCAATTAAATCAAGTCACCACACTCGCCAGTTACAAGCCGGGCAATCAAGTGGGTTCGATGACTCATGGCTCAGAATTTGCAATGGGTCTGAAATATAAAAACTCCATGTGGGGGCTTGGTGCCTCATTCACCGAAATGGGTTTAGCAAAAATGCAAGACACTGCTCATGCACATTCGCAAGCGTTGGGCAAAACACGCATCATTAATTTGGCAGGTGAATACAAATTAGATCGTTGGAAGTTCAAAGCAGGTATCGCTCGAACAAGTATTCCAGCTGTGGCATCTGGTGCTGTTTTAAAACATCCGCAGCTAATGATTCCGCAACGAGATCAAATAGCATCATTCTTGACTGTTGCAGCGTGG
>JACCDX010910513.1_pt1 | contig 11908 bp, 10 predicted proteins | sample 7449681 | NCBI WGS metagenome assembly JACCDX01 (sample SAMN15323450, study PRJNA562643) | freshwater metagenome | isolation source: river surface water | place: USA:Blue River Watershed | collected 2017-08-18 | reverse complement strand
TTGATGATAGAAGGTGTAAGGGTGTTGGAGTTAGGATTTGTCACAGATCAAACTGTTTTGAGGAATGCCTATTTAGCAGCCGATGTTTTTTTAATGCCGTCAATTGCTGAAAATTTTCCCAATACCATTATCGAGTCGCTTCTATTGGGTACTCCAGTTATTGCTTCTGCGGTTGGAGGGATTCCAGAACAACTTAATGAATCAAATGGCGTTTTAATTCATTCACATGACTATGAATCATGGATTAGCGGAATCAATTATTTTTTGCAAAATAGACACTTGTTTGAGAGAGGAAAAATGGCCAAGGAGGCCATGGGAAAATATAATTCAACGAGGATTACAGAGAAATACATCCAGGTATATCATTCATTATAAATAGCTGAGCATTGAGAGACATCACCATCATCACCATTAATTACAACAATGCCAAAGGATTGAAAAAAACAATGGATAGTGTTGTTTCTCAGTCATTTCAGAACTTTGAGTACATTGTTATTGACGGAGGTTCCCAAGATGATAGTGTCAATTTAATACACCAGACCTCGCGCATCGATTATTGGATAAGTGAAAAAGACAAAGGGATTTATGATGCCATGAACAAAGGAATCAACAAAGCCAATGGAAAATTTTGTTTGTTTCTAAATTCGGGAGATTATTTATTTTCAAGTGATACCCTTGAGTCCATTCATCACCTATTAACAGATGATGCTGATATTGTCTACGGGAATATGAAAATTGAGCATGAAAATGGTAATCTCACTGATGGATTCATGCCGGTGAACATAAGCCGCAGTCACATGCTTCGGGATACCTTATGGCATCCCGTTTCTTTTATTCGAACATCTTTGTTCCATCAATATGGGTTGTATGATTTGAAGTATTCAATAGTAGCGGATTACAAGTGGTTTCTTGATGTTATATTTAATCATAATGTGCGCTTGTTGCATGCGGATGGCTTTATTTCAGTTTTTGAAATGGGCGGAGTGAGCAGTTCAGCAGGTGCGCAATCAAAGTTGAAAGCCGAAAGGAGAGCTGCGCAAACAGAGGTTTTTGGAACCTTTTATATTGCTTTGTTTTATTTACAATTGAAATTTTATGGATATTGTAGTCGAATGCTTCAAAGGATAAAGTCGAAATGATATCTGTGATTATTCCCACCTATAACTACGGAAGATTCCTTAGTGAATGCATTGATTCTGTTTTGGCGCAAACAATTGACGATTGGGAATGTATCATTGTCGACAATGCGTCTTCTGATGATACAGAACAAATTGTCTTACAATACAAGCAACAAGATAATAGAATACGGTATTGCAAACTGAAAGAAAACAGAGGTCCATCTTCCGCCAGAAATGAAGGTGTAAGGCAATCGAGAGGAGAGTATTTGCTGTTTTTAGATGCAGATGATTTAATTGTCGAGCAGAAATTAGAAAACGCCTTGATTCTCTTTGAGAATAACCCGGATGCAACAGTCGTCTATTCCGATATGCGTTACTTTAAAGATGGAAATCAATCGCTTTTGTATTTCAGAATGGCCATGGACCCTGCTAATGATGTCCCATGGATGTCCTACAAAGAGGGGAGGAAGAAAGAGATGCTCCCTGAGTTCTTGCAAGGTAACCAAGTGGTAATAAGCTCACCAATCTTCAAAAAAACCGCTGTGGCGGAAGTGGGCTATTTTGACGAGACTTTGCTGCATTATGAAGATTGGGATTTTTGGTTACGATTTGTGTTTTACGACAAAAAGTTTTTATTAGATCTCAATCCTAAGAGCTACACCCTCATTCGCGTTCATCAGAAAAGTCACAGCAGTAACAACGCACTTAAGATGTGGGTAGGTAGTGCAAGAATTGGAGTGAGATACCAAGATGAAGTAAGTGATTTTCACATGCGGATCCTGTTTAAACTTAAGACGCTGGGATCCTTTTTTTTGATTGATCAATTATTGTACAAAAGCAAACACGATAAGTTGTATTTGAAGCAAGCCTTGACTTTTTTAAATGAAAATTTTGCAGGTAAATACTACGGATATTTATTGAATTTGTTGAATCAGGAGAGGGAGTCCAAATGCATCAAAAAATTGAAGTTGTATTATGGAATGCAATACATTAGATTTATCATAACCAAGAAATTATGCCAGTTGTCTCTATATGTATCCCGACCTATAAGCAAATAGAGTGTTTGAATAAATGTTTGGATTCGGTATTGGTTCAAGACTTTAAAGATTTTGAATTAATCATTTCGGATGATACACCAGACAAGAGTGTTCAACGCTTTATTGAGGAAAAACTGAAAGGTGTGCAATACTCCTATTTTCACCATTCGCCCTCTCTAGGCTCACCCAGAAATTGGAATTTTGCTATCGCGAGTGCCAAGGGCGAGTACATTAAAATCATGCATCATGATGATTATTTTTCTTCTTCTAGAAGCTTGTCACTTATGGTGGAACACATTCAAGCTGAGGATGCTGATTTTTTGTATACCGCTGCGCATGTCATTTACAAAAGAGGCAATACCCAGCGCATCCAACGAACCACTCCAAAGCAATTGCGAATTTTATCTCGTGATGCGGCCTTTTTGTTTTTCAAGAATGTTATCATGGGACCATCGGTTGTTTTGTATAAAAATCAGGAGTCCTTTTTTGATGAGTCTCTGATTTGGTTGGTTGATATAGACTTTTATATTTCGAAAATGAAAGGAAAGCGTTTCAGTTATATTGATGAACCACTGATTTCATTGGTTCACAATGTAGAGGGGCAAATTTCTGATCAAGTGCAATTCAACAAGGAAATTCAAATTAGGGAGCATGTGCTGTTATTCAACAAGCTTTGTGCACATGTAAAAAACGTTAAGCCTTATCATTCGTTTTTCGATTATTTATTCTTTGATTTTAAAATTCAAACGCTCGAAGACCTGCTTACAATTGTTCCAAGGGCAGCGGAAAACAAAGATTTCTTTATTAGCGTTATCCATGGTGTGAATAAAAATCGCTGGTTAAAGTCTTTCTTAAGAAAGTGTTATGGCAGTCGATACAACAACTACATTTTCAAACTAGAACAATTCCAACCCTAGTTTTATGCCAGAAGTTTCAATTGTTATGTCAGTGTACAATGGAGAACAATTTCTCCGTCAGTCTATTGATAGCTTGTTAAATCAGACCTGGAAAGATTTTGAGTTGATTATTGTAAATGATGGCTCAGCAGACAGCAGTGCAAAGATCATCCGTAGTTATCAAGACAATCGTATATTGTCGTTGGACAATGAAGTTAACAGAGGATTAATTTTCTCTTTGAATAGAGGAATAGAATCCGCATCTGGTCGATTTATAGCCAGAATGGATGCTGATGATATTGCTTTGCCGTATCGTATAGAGCGGCAGCTTCAATTTTTACGCGAGAATCCCAATATTGCCATTTGTGGCTCTTCCACCTATCATTTATTGAACAATAAATTGACTTTCAAACCTTCTCACTCAGAACATGACGAGATTGCATGTTGGATGCTCTTCAATAGTGCGCTTGTGCATCCCACACTGATGTTCAGAGCGTCTGTTTTTGAAAATGAAGAGATCATATTTGACTCTGCTTTTCCTCATGCAGAAGATTATGAATTGTGGTCTCGATTATTGTTTAAGCATAAAATGGTTGTTTTAAAGGAGCCGCTTCTGCAATATCGTATTCATAAGAATCAAGTAACGAACAAACACAATCAAGTGCAGTTGGATTCAGCAAATAAGGTGAGAGAGAGGATTCTACATCAGGCAGGTTTTGTTTTTAATGACAAACAATTTGAGTTGCATTGTAAGATTGGTTCTTCAGTATTGATCACCGATATCGGAGATCTTCAATCGATGGGTGCATGGTTGATAGAATTGTATGAACAAAATAGACATTTGTCTTTTGTGCCTGATGGGATTATGAGATCAGCGGTACATAAGCTATGGGAAGATGCTTGTGGAAACACCAATTTGGGTTGGTCAGCGTTTTATTATTTTTTTCAATGCCCTATTCATCACTTTGGAAAATCCAATTGGATTAAACTAGCCGCGAAATGCCTCATTCGTCGATTTCAATAAAAGGTTGAATTTCTTCAAGAAAAGTGTTCGCCCATCTATTCCAATTGAGGGATTGTTCGAACAAATTTCTTGTGCTAAAACACAACGAAGAATAACTGTCGGGATGTTGAATGTAACTACAAATTTTTTCTGCATAGGGTTGACCATTGGCATGATAGTCAAACAAATGTCCATTGACCCCTTCACTGACATGACCTTCTACTCCGCCAGTTAAACAGGATAGGATGGGAAGGCCATAGGCACTGGATTCGCAGAATACAATCGGAGTGCAATCAAATCGTGTGGGGAGAATAAAGAAATGATGGGTTAAAAAAAGCCCTTTCAAAGTGTCTAATCCTTGAATAGAATTTTTATCTACAAATGGAATGATGCGGACTTTTGGGTGTGCAAAGTCATCTGGCGGAACACATCCAACAATGGTCAATGAGGCATTGATGCCTTGCTCATTCAATCGATTGATGGCATCTACGGCAATATCAGCGCCTTTGTTTTTCCATGAAGTGCCAATAAAAAGCAACTGGCATGCAGCCGCGAGATTTCTATTTTCAATGTTGATTTTGATTTCCTCATGTTTAGGTAATTCATCCATGTTGGCGCCAAATGGTAAAATACTGCTTTTTTCTACGGGGATGTTGTATGAATGAATGGCCTGCTCAGCCGCCCAACGGGAAGAAAAAAAAATGCGTGACGCCTTTTGCATCGCCAGTTGGTCAGTAGCGATGCTTTGTTTTTTTGACCAATCCCATAGCTGACTGAGTACGTTGTGATAATTGATGGCACCTGCAATGGTGCGATCAAGGATATAAAAAATGGGTTTGTTTGTTTTGAGGTAGGCTCCGTATTCTGTACCGCCGCATACTACCACAATGTCATGATCTACTTCATTGAGTTTTTGGGTAAAAATTCGACCAAAGGCTTTGGCGTAGGGGATAGAATGCCGATAATCAATTCGTTTTTTGAAAATTCGAAGTGAAAGTTGGTTGGCCAACATAAAGAACCATCGGATCATCTTAGGCCGCTCTGGCCCAAGCGCAATGACTTCTGACACCGATGCAGACAAAGATTGAAAAGCATAATGGGCTGTGCCAGACCATGCATGTTTGTTCAAAGGTGAAGTCTCAGTGATATAGGCTATTTTAATTTTTTTGGTTGGCTTAGGCATTGCGGTTGCAAAGTAAATTTTTTTTAATTGCTGCCAAAGTGCAAATGCGGGTATTGTTGATATCTTTATGCCTTCAGGTTGAGCATGAGCAAGGAAATGGAAAAGGATTCAGCGCCGATAAAGGTTTTATTATTGGCGGATATTGGGTCAGAACATACAGAGCGTTGGGCCTTGTCATTGGCTCAACGCGGTATTCATGTTGGACTATTCAGCTTCAACACGGCATATCATCCTTGGTATGAAGGGATAAAGAATATAGAGCTTTTATTTGAACCCAAGCAACGCATAGGCGGAATTTCTTTTTTAGAAAAAGTCAATTATTTTAGATATCTATTACCATTAAAAAAGGTACTTAAAAGTTTTAAACCTACCGTCTTGCATGCGCATTATGCATCAAGTTACGGATTGCTCGGCGCACTCTCTGGTTATCAACCTTTGATAACATCTGTTTGGGGTTCTGATGTTTATGAGTTTCCCAATCAGAATGGATTGTATGCTTTGTTCTTGCGATTTGCTCTGTCTAGGCCGCAATTGGTATGTTCTACAAGCCATTGTATGCGCAAAGAAGCGATGCGATTTACACAGCAACCCATAAAAGTTATTCCTTTTGGAATCGACATAGAACGATTTCATCGTCAGGATGCACCATTGCCCTTGACCAATGATCAGCAAGTAAATATTGGTTGTATTAAGACAATTGATGAGAAATATGGTACGGAAATTTTAATCAATGTATTTTATCAATTGCAATTGCATTTTAGTACAAAATCACTTCGTTTGTTTTTAATAGGTGACGGACCGCAACGCTCCAAAATGGAAAAATTGGTCCGTGATCTCAAGATTGCGGACAAGGTTGTTTTTACTGGACGTATTCCACATGAAGAGATTCCTGATTGGCATAGAAAGCTGGATGTTTATGTGAGTTTATCTACTTGCAGAGAGAGTTTTGGTGTTTCGTTGGTGGAGGCCATGTCTTCAGGGTCATGCATAGTGGCGTCAGATGCGGACGGATTCAGTGAGGTTTTGGGTGAGGGTAATCGATGCGGATACATAGTTTCCAGAAACTCGGCAGAGGAGGCTTTTCAAGCAATATGTCAATTGATAGCCTCGCCATCCAACGCGTTAAATCAGGCCTCAGCTGCAAGAGAGAGAGCCGTTGAATTATACAATTGGCAGAGAAATGTAGATGAAATGCTGTTGGTTTATGAAAAGCAGAATTTGAAATGGAATGAACAGAAGAAGCAATGAAATCTTCCCAAATTGAATAGGCTAGCATGATAGAGAGAATATCCACAACAATCAAAGGATGGAATTGGACCTTAGCCGATTGGTCTTTGGCTTGGATTTTATTTTTTTCTGTTGTTCAGCAAAGATGGTCTCCAATTGGTTTTGGTATTTGGATAATACTTGCACTTAAAAAAGCGCGTTGGAGTGAATGGAGGACATTATTAAAAAAAATGTTCTCAGGAATGTCGGGCATACTGATTGCCTATTTTTTGTGGCTTTCGATCGGAGTCATTTGGTCAGATCAAAATGCATTGGCCATTGGAAAGTTAGAGAATAAACTCAGTTTCATTTTGTTTCCTTTGTTGTTTCATTTATCAGTTTTGAAAATGAGCGTAAAGCAATGGAAATTCGTATTTATTGCGGGGCTGGCATGTGTTCTTCTTTTGAATGAAGTGTTGGCTGGGATGAAATGTGTGGATGCAAGTTCAGGAAATTGGATCGAATTTTTTTCAGGATCGGTGTTTTCACCATTTATGCACCGCAGCTATCTCGCCTGTTATTTGTGCTTGGGGCTTGTATTGTTGTCTGATTTAAAAACAAATGAAAATAAAAAATGGGTATTGATTTTAATGATTTTGTTCTCAATAGGCGTGATTCAGACCTTATCTAAAATCGGTATAATTATCTGGGTCATGTTATTGGGTATGTATGTTTTCGGAGAAGTGAAAATGGCCTCAAAAAAGAAGCAATTGTCGGCTTTGGCCGCAGTGATTGGTGGCATGGCAATGATAGGGTCCGTTATGGGTGAAAGTATTTATGAGCGATTTAATAATATTGGACAATCCATGAGCGAAATGCAGTTGTATAATAATTCAACGGTGGAAAGTAACGCAGCACGATTAATCATGTGGAATACTTCTTTGGAATTGGTAAAAGAGAATTGGTTTTGGGGATATGGCACAGGTGATGCGGATCTGGTTTTGAAAACAAGGAATGTGGCATTGGGAAATGCGGGGGTAGCGGAAGAGGGATTGAATTCACACAATCAATTTCTCACTTCATGGTTGCAACTGGGTTGCGTGGGAATAATGATTTTGATTTTCTTATTTATTCAGGCTTGGAGAAGGTCAGGGAATAGATGGGTGGAATCAGCTATTGTGACTATTTTCTTTTTAAATCTCTTGGTGGAGTCATTTTTAGAGACCCAATCAGGGGTGGTGCTATTTGGCGTTTTTATGGTTCTGATGTTTGATTTTAAAAATCAAGAAGGGCAGTCATCCGTGGTTTAACTCATGGTTTAAAAATGCTACAACGCTATTCGGAGTTCTAATTTACCGCCCAATCCTTGCTCAATGATGCGTTGAAGGGTGGATAGGCGCACTTCTTTGAGATTATTTTCCACTTTTGAAATATAGGCTTTGTTGGTACCGCATTTTTCTGCCAGCGCTTGTTGGAAAAGGCTGAAAAGGTCCTAGAAAAAATTGAGGAAATCAAAAGAGATCTGCAGAAGATTAGAGAGACTGAAAGGTAGAAGTAAAGTCCATCCCTTTTGCTCAATATCTTTCTATTTGTTGCTTTAAAACGCCAAGTTCGGAAGGGTTTCATAAAGCGCACAGATTGGCTTGATTCAAGGCCGCTGTTCTACCCCCCTTTTTCCCTAAATTTGCAACACTATTTATGCGAAAGGTTAGAGTTAGATTTGCACCCAGCCCCACAGGGCCGCTGCATATGGGAGGCGTGAGAACCGCCCTATACAATTATTTGTTTGCCAAAAAACACGGCGGTGATTTCTTGCTCCGCATTGAAGATACCGACCAAGGTCGTTTTGTCCCCGGTGCTGAACAATACATCATCGAGGCGCTCAAATGGTGCGGCATTGAACCCAATGAAGGTGTCGGCTATGGTGGTGATTGCGCCCCATATCGCCAGAGCGAACGCAAACCCATGTATAAACCTTATGCTGAAAAATTAATCGCAGCGGGTTGGGCCTATTACGCTTTTGATACCCCGGAGGATTTGGACAATATCCGCAAACAAGCGGAATTGGCCAAAATGCCCAATTGGCAATACAACTCCATCTCCCGCATGACCATGAAGAACTCCCTTACCTTGCCGGCGGATGAGGTGGAGAAGCGCTTGGCTGAGGGTGATCCTTATGTGATTCGTTTTAAAATGCCCCGCAATGAAGAGGTGCGATTCCAAGATTTGATTCGCGGTTGGGTTGTATTTTCTACCAACGAGCTGGATGATAAGGTGCTGTTCAAATCTGATGGCATGCCCACCTATCATTTGGCTAATGTTGTAGACGACATGACCATGAACATCTCTCACGTCATTCGTGGAGAAGAATGGTTACCCAGTGCGCCGCTTCACGTGATGTTGTACAAAGCCTTTGAGTGGGAAGCACCGTTATTTGCGCATTTGCCTCTGATTCTAAAACCAGATGGCGATGGCAAATTAAGCAAGCGTGATGGCGATCGTTTGGGATTCCCCGTTTTTCCTTTGGAGTGGAAGGATCCAGAAACAGGAGCCATTTCCAGCGGATACCGTGAGCGTGGTTATTTCCCCAAAGCCTTTATCAACATGTTGCTTTTGTTGGGTTGGGCGCCTGGCAACAACCAAGAGATTTTTACCGAACAAGAAATGATTGATGCGTTTACCATCGAACGAATTGGTAAGAGCGGTTCTAAGTTCGATCCTGATAAAACCAAGTGGTTCAATCAGCAATATTTGCGCGCTACTCCGCATGATGAATTGGCTGCCATGCTGCAACCTTTGTTGAAGGAAAAGGGCATCGAAGTCAGTTTGGAATACACGGAGAAGGTAGTAGGGATGATGATGGAACGCGCGGTGTTTGTCGAAGACATGTTAGAAGGAACGTATTTGTTCCAAGGTCCTGAGCAATATGACGAAGAGGCTGTTGCCAAGAAATGGAAAGTAGGCGAGTCAGCGGCCATCATTCAAAAATGGGCGGATGTGATGAATACCATCGAAGATTTTTCTTTGGAGAATATTGAAAACCGCTTTAAGCAATTTTTGCAAGAGGAAAGTTTGGGAATGGGTGCCGTAATGCCGTTGTTCCGATTGTTGTTGACTGGTACATTGACGGGACCTGCAGCAGCGCAAGTGGCCTCGGTCATTGGAAAGGAAGAGGTCATGCGCCGTGTGGCCAATGGAATTGCAAAGTTGGGTTGATCTGAAAATGGTATTAAAAGACAATGGGAGTAATTTACGTTAACAACATTGAAGTGCATGCCAACCATGGCTGCTTGGAAGAAGAGGCCATCATCGGCGGTAAGTATTTGATTGACGCCGTTTTTCATGTTGATGTGAAGAAGGCCGCGCAATATGACGACTTGAGCCTTACCATTGACTATGTAGAGGTGACCAATATTGTCCGTCGAGAAATGGCAATACGTTCCAAGTTGATAGAAGCTGTCGGTTACCGCATTCTCAATGCACTCAAAGCCAGGTTTACCGAAGCTGAGAGCATTCGTATTAAATTGACCAAAGTAGCACCGCCCATCCCGGGTCAAGTGGAAAGCGTGAGCATTGAATTGCGCACGCACTGATAAGTTTCATCTCATGCATTGGCCCTTTAATTGGCCAATCGCATAGCAGCTTCCCTAGACCAATGGTCGGTTTGGAACAGATCGTTCAATGTCGGATTCTCAATCAAAGTGTGGTGCTTCATAACGGATTCCACCAATTGAGCAATTTCCAAATAACCAATCTTGTCCTGCAGAAATAATGCTACGGCAATTTCATTCGCGGCATTCATCACGCAAGGCAATGAGCCACCCTCAGACATAGCATCATAGGCCAATTGTAAACACCTAAAAGTTTCCTTATCAGGTGCTTCAAAGGTTAGGTTGGGAAACTGTGCAAAGTGAAATCTCGGGAAATCTGCGGGTAAACGCTGGGGATAACCCAATGCATATTGAATAGGCAATTTCATATCCGGCAATCCCAGTTGTGCTTTAAGACTACCATCTTGAAATTGCACCAAACTGTGGATGATAGACTGCGGATGAACAATGACGTCTATTTGATGGGGCTGTAAATCAAACAACCATTGGGCTTCAATCACCTCCAATCCTTTGTTCATCAGGGTAGAGGAGTCAATGGTAATTTTGGCGCCCATGCTCCAATTGGGATGTTTGAGCGCTTGTTCTTTTCTGATTCCCTTCAAGTCCTCAATGGCTTTTCCTCGGAATGGACCACCGCTGGCCGTCAAAATAATTTTTTCAATGGGGTTGTGCCATTCGCCTGCCAAACATTGGAAGATGGCGCTGTGCTCTGAATCTACTGGATAGAGGTTCACACCATTTTCTTTGGCCAGTTGGGTAATGATTTTCCCTGCTACCACCAATGTTTCTTTGTTGGCCAATGCAATTTGCTTCTTGGCTTCAATGGCTGCTACCGTGGGCTTTAAACCTGAAAATCCGACCAAAGCAGTCAATACAATATCGATGCTCTCAGATTGTACTATTTGACAAAGACTTTCTTCGCCGGCGTAAACCTTAATACCTGCATCAAACAAGGCATCTTTCACTTTGGTGTATTGGCTTTCATCCACTATGACCACTGCATTTGGGTTGAATTGCAACGCCTGTTGAATCAATAAATCAGCATTTTTCTGCGCAGTCAAAACCTCTACAGAGAATTTCTCTGGATGGGCTTCAATGACTTCCAATGCTTGTGTTCCAATGGATCCTGTGGATCCCAGTATGGCGACGCCTCTCTTCATGAGGCTAAAATACATCAATTGGGGAATTAACTCTTCACGAAAGAACGATGAAGTCTTTTCCCGTCATTCATTTCTAAGGTGATGAAGTACATTCCGTTGGCCCAGCCGGCAACATCAATGATCGTGTCATGGGCATTAATCATGGTATTTTGAATTACCTGTCCCACGCTATTCAAGATGGTGATTTGTTGGATGACTGAATTGGCGTTGACGTTGAGCACATGATTGGTAGGGTTGGGGTAGATGGCAAATGAGATGTCATTTTCTTCAATTTGGACAACACCGCTATTATCTGCATTGAAGGTGGTAGCCATGAATTGCAAGGAGCCAGCGCTTCCGTTGGGATAGCGACCAAAACTTACGTCACTTTGTTGGGCAGGGTAGGTGATGTTGTCCAAAATACTCGCTCCATCCGTGAGCATCAATGTTCCCCCAAGCGCACTCAATTTGAAGTTGGTGTGTGCACTCAATTGCCAGGCATCATCATCTGCCCATATCATAGAGAATCCGTGAGGAGCAATAAGAAGAGAAGGTAGTGGCCACTTGTTTAAAGCGGCACCATCATCTGTTAAATATAAACCTTGAAGATTGATGATGTTGTTGGAGTTGTTATAAAGTTCAATCCAGTCGTCATCTTCAGCGTATTCATCCAATTGAATGCTGTTGCTGGCCAGTAATTCGTTGATGCTGATAT
>JACCDX011303598.1_pt1 | contig 11909 bp, 9 predicted proteins | sample 7449681 | NCBI WGS metagenome assembly JACCDX01 (sample SAMN15323450, study PRJNA562643) | freshwater metagenome | isolation source: river surface water | place: USA:Blue River Watershed | collected 2017-08-18 | reverse complement strand
GCCCCGAAAGGACAGGCCAATGGTGTGGGACATCCCTTCATTTCTATGGTGTATGCATCGCCCAACTCAGGCAATGTGTATGTTGTATTGGATCACCACCGCTTTGGCGATTTCAAGCCCTATGTGTACAAAAGCACGAATGGGGGAGCCACCTGGACCAAAATTACCAAGGGATTGCCAGAAAATGGTCCGGTGAAGACCGTGATCGAAGATTTCAAAGACCAAGACATCGTTTTGGTGGGCACTGAATTTGGATTGCATATCAGTTTCAACGGCGGAGCAGAATTTCATTCATGGCAGGGGGGAATGCCTCCAACGGCTGTGAAAGACATGGTGTTTCAAGAGCGCGATGATGATTTGGTGTTGGCGACTTTCGGACGGGGATTTGCGGTTTGCGATGATTACGAGAAAATCAGAGAATTCAAGGCGATGATTACGGCAGATGCTGTTGTTGCCAAGCGAAACTATATTTTGCCTGTGACTCCGGTGAAGTTGTTCATTCCAGCATCGCCCTTGGGAGGCAGTGGAAACGGACACAAAGGGGCTTCTCGATTTGCTGCACCGAATCCAGCCACCGGCGCAGTGATTGTTTACAATATTGAAAAGGAGTTTTCAACCATCGCCAGTCGCAGGAAAAAGCGTGAAACGGATGCCGCGAAGAACTCCAATGCGCTGATTTATCCTGCCAAGGATTCGATTGTGTTGGAGAGCATGGAAGAGGCGTCGAAGGTATACATGGTGATTCGCAGTTCTCAGGAGGTAACTCCATCCAATGTGGTGGCGAAATACGCTTTGAATGCGGCGAAGGGATTGGCGAAAACGGAATGGAATTTACGGTATTCGGATCCTTCATTGCCTGTGCCAACGGACAAAGGATATCAAGCGGGGTGGGGACCGTATGTGACACCGGGGACCTATTACGCGAGTTTGGAATTGATGGAGAATGGCAACGTGACCAATTTAACGGGTGTAACAGAGATCAAGGTTTCTTATTTGTACGAGGCCAGCATCGCTGTGGCCAGTGTGGAAGAGAAGTCGGCCCAAGTGGCGAAATTGTTTCAGGTGAAGCAGAGTCTGAGTGCAACCAATTTGCGGTTGGATGAAATTCAAACGGGCATCAATGCGATGAAAAATGCGGTGGGGGTTCCCAATACCAATGCCCGGGATTTTGCTCATTTGTCGGCCCAGTTACAATTGACCCTAAACCAGGTGAACTTGGTATTAAATGGCAATGCGGCTTTGGCTGCGGAGGAATTTGAAACCACGGAGGGATTGAACGAGTTGTTTGGTTCTGCGTATTATTCTTGCATGGATGCGTTGAATGCACCCACGAAAACACATTTGCAGAAGTTGGATATGGTGAATGCTTCCTTGGTGACAATCAATGCCCAGCTGGGCGATGTGGTAAACCAATACAATGCGATGGCGTCTCAGTACCCGCTGTTGAGATTGCCGGTGCTGCGGTAATGAGTAACGGATAAATTTAAAAAGAAGGGCCAGCAAAATTGCTGGCCCTTCTTTTTAAATCAATTGCAATGCTTTATAATGCATTGCAAAATATTAACTTAGCGTCACTAACCTTTTGGTCCAACAACAGGGGAGTAATATCAACCAAGTGGATTACAGTCAAAGACAACGCGATGAATAACACCACCACCGATGGTTTGGTCTCTAATAGGTTGTACCAGGTAAATGATGTGGTTTCTGCGGGGAATTACACTGACGACATCGACGATCAAGGCACCTTTAACAACACCCACTCCACCATTGAAACCGCTAACAACTATGGATACGACGAGCTAGGGAATTTAGTACGGGATGCACAGGAAGAAATTGCCAGCATTGAATGGACCGTCTACGGCAAAATGAAGAAAATCACCCGAAACTCTGGCAGTTCCAAAGCAGATCTGGAGTTTGGGTATGACGCCTCAGGTAACCGCCTGTGGAAGAAAGTAACCCCCAAAGGCAGTGGCGCTGTCACCTCCACTTATTACTATCTTCGTGATGCACAAGGAAACGAAATGTGTCGTTACGTTAAATATACCAACACCAGCAGCCAACTCATGTACGTGGCCCAGGAGCATAGCATCTATGGATCTTCTCGCGTTGGTGTAGATAACCGTAAGGACACTTTGTATATGGGTGCTGTATATACGCCTACTTGGGGCGGGGTTGGCACATCGCGAAGGGCACTGGGTCTCAAATCTTTTGAACTCGCAAACCACCTCGGAAACATCCTGGTAACCATATCCGACAAACCCATTTACAACGTCTCTAGCGGGACTATCTACTTCCAGCCAGAAATAACCTCCATCTCCGATTATTATCCCTTCGGAGCGCCTATACATGGACGTGGGTATTCAAGTGAGGGTTATCGGTTTGGTTACAATACACAAGAAAAAACCGACGAGATAGCAGGACCCGGTAACCATAATACTGCAACTTTCTGGGAGTATGACGGTAGATTAGGTAGAAGATGGAATATCGATCCAGTAACAAAACCGTGGGAAAGTCTGTATGCCTGTTTAAGTAATAATCCGATTTTAATGGTTGATCCTGATGGGAATGATCCAGGAAATCCAAAACGTTATATCGTAGTTGGGGGTGATGATCTAACGAAAATAGGTAACAAATTTGGCGTCTCCGTTGATAATTTGGTGAAATGGAATAATATTGCTCATAAGGATTATATTCAAAAAGGACAAACATTAATCGTTACCGACCCCACAAAAGTAAAGCAGCCAGAGGGGTTTGTATGGTTAAATTCTGCAAACTCTAATTTTAGCGAGCCCAAAACGGTAAAGGAACCAGAAGAATATATATGGTGGGCATCTGGTAATTCTCCAAGAACTAATTCGCCGGTCAGTAATCAACCCTTAAATCCTTTAAGTACAACCGCTTCAAATAAAACTCAGAATGCTCAAAATGGTGCGGGTGATATTTTTGCTCAGGCATTCGTGCATTTTCAAATTGGTGGTGGCCAACCATTAACTATTTCTACATCTTCTTTAGACTTTGGTAGTGTAACTCAAAAAAACTTGGTTTATAATTCTAAGACCAATGAATATGGTTTGAACTTATACAAAGTAAATCCAAAGAGCCAAACAGCACTTGCTTTGGGTAAAATTTCTTTAGTTAGTAATGGGAATAATCAATATTCTATTCAACCCGATTATTACGATTTTAATATTGAGTGGGCCAGCGGATTTAGTAAAAGGAATATAGCAACTTTTGGAGCTGGGTTTTTACATTATGGCGCTGATCCGATAGCTCAAGCAATCCCTTTAATATTTGGTGGGCCTTATTGGATTAATTTTAGCGGAATAGTAACAATAAAACCTTAATAAAGATGAGATCATATTTCTATATAATATTTCTTTTATTTAATTGTATTTTGACGAATTGTGATCAATCTCCCAATCCTAAAGAACTTTTCAAAAAAACAAATCTTTCTATTCCTAAAAAATATAAAATATTCGATTATAAATCAAATTGGGGAGTCGGGGAAACAACAGAAGAATACACTCTTTTAATTTCAAAGGAAGAGTACCAAAAAATTTCAAAGGAAATAGAAAAAAAAATATTTTTTCAGCAACTGGATACGAGTAAAGTTCCGATACCGGCATTTACAAACGATACTGATTTGAGAAAAATGAATGAAACAGCCTGTTGGTATGATAACAAATATTTTTATCAAATTTTTAGACCAGACCCAGGAGTAGTAATAACAATAGTTCTCGAAAAGGACTCACAAATGAGTATCAACTATAATGACTTATAACTGGAAAAAAGAGGGTGTGAGGCATTTTGTGGTAGTTAAAATTTTGGTAGATGTAATTGGTAGAAAATCATACCTTTAAACCAATACATCATTAAAAAGTAAAAAGCAGAAAACCCAATCAAGGCTTTGGTAGAGGAGCTATTTGGTGGGGTATTTGTACTAGCCCCTTAATATACTGGAGAAAAAAGTAAAATCAGTTTGACTTGACCTCTTCCCAAAAAATCGCACCGTTCTAAACTAGATTTTTCAGGGTAATGACCCCTCCTCAGATGCAAATTACAGGTATTAACTGAGGTGTTAAGCCAAGAATAAGGCGGCTGTTTTTGGAGGCGATTGGTTCCGGCGGAGATGGGTCAGTTCGCGGCGACGAATAGGGTTTGTGTTCGGCGTTTTTTCCACACTGGCGTCAAATCGATTAGTAACAAGTGTTTGTAACAAATATTTTCTTTTTTTGTTACAAAATGACCCAATCGTAACAAATATTGAATAAATTTGTTACAAAATAAAGAATGAGCATAGAAGAGAGCATATTGATAAGTATAAAAGCCCTTCCTGCAGGAGATCTGTTTCTGCCCGCCGATTTTAGCGATCTTGGATCATCCGAAGCGGTAAGGATATCATTGTTTAGGTTAGAAAAAGAAGGTGTGATCTACAGAGTGGCTCAAGGCATTTATGTTCTACCCAAGGAGAGTAGCTTTTTGGGTAAACTAATACCCTCAGCTGAAGAGGTAGCAGAAGCCATTGCCAAACGCGACCGGATACGAACTTTACCAACCGGAAGCTATGCTTTGAACGCCCTGGGGTTGAGCACCCAAGTACCCATGAATATTGTATTGCTTACAGATGGCTCGCCGCGTGAAATAAAGGTAGGCAAGCGCACAATTAAATTCAAGAAGACTACACCCAAAAACCTAATGACCAAAGGGAAAATAAGTCGTTTGGCTATACAAGCATTAAAAGAAATTGGCAACGGCAAGGTAACAGATGCAGAAGAAAAGAAGATTGTCAACCTGCTTCAGAAAGAAGATAAAACGGATCTAAAACACGACATCGCCCTAGCGCCAGTATGGATTCAGAAAATTATTAAAAAAGCATTAAATGATGGCGAAGCTTGATTTTTATAACATAGACAAGGCAGAGAAAGAAGCTATTTTTAATGCCGTTGCTACAGAAATGGGCATGACACCCTTTGCTGTTGAAAAAGACTGGTGGGTAAGCCGGACCCTAAACATAATCTTTCAGATGGATATCGCTGCACATTTGGTATTCAAAGGCGGCACCTCATTGAGTAAAGCATGGAAACTGATTAACCGATTTTCAGAAGATATTGATTTGGCTATTGATAAGGAGTTTTTTGAGGGCTATCAAGGAGAAATAACCAGAACACAAATAAGTAAGCTGAGAAAAGAAGCTGGCAATTACACAACAGGCACCTTCTTCGCTGATTTACAAGAGGCATTCAAGGAAAGAGGTTTTGAGGTACTTGAATATAAAATTATAGATAGTGGCGAAGGCGACCAGGACCCCAGAATTATTGAGATTTATTACCCAAACATCATAGCCCAACCCACGGAATATGTATTACCTCGGGTGCTGTTGGAAATCAGTTGCCGATCATTGCGAGAGCCATTTACTTTACAGAAGTTTGGTTCGATGGTAGATGAACATTATGCCGATAGGGATTTTGCAGAATCATTATTTGAAGTGCCTACAGTTAATCCGGAACGGACTTTTTTAGAAAAGTTATTCTTACTGCACGAAGAGTTCCACCGTCACGCAGAAAAAATGAGGGTAGATAGATTGAGCCGTCATTTATACGACATTTATCACTTAACCAAAGCGGGTATATTTAAACAGGCCATCAGCGACAAGGAGCTATATGAGACAATTGTGGCACACCGCTACAAGTTTTCAAGGGTAGGCGATGTAGATTATAATCTGCACAATCCACGCACTCTCAATCCTATCCCCGTTGAGGGAAAAATGGCAGAATGGAAAGCCGACTACGCAAAAATGATGGAGGAAATGATCTATGAAGAACACAAACCCTCATTTGATGATTTAATAAACAACCTGCAAGAATTGAGAACTCAATTACAAGCGGTGGAATGGATCTTTGAACTCTCATTTCCCGTTCCCAATTCGTAATTTATTTGACGGACCTCTTCCCATAAATCAAATAACCGAAGATAGAGTTTCAGGTGGAAAAAACGCTGACGACAAACCCTATTCGTCGCTGTAAACTGACGCATCTCCGTCGGAACTACTCACATCCAAAAACGCCCAAAGTGTTCTTGATTTAACACCCCGATTAGTACCTATAATTTGCCTCCACTGCGGGGGTCAATTTCAGTCCGACGGAGTGGGTCAATTTGTCCGATTACTCTACAAATACTACAGGTTATATTGTAGAACCCGAAGGTCCAGATACTAAAGAATCAGGTAAAAACAAACGAATACCAGAAGGAGATTATAAAATAAAGTATAGCATTGGATATTCATGGCCAGGATATCCACTTATATATAATAATGATGTTTCAATTTCCAGAGGTGTTAGATTGCATTGGGGGACTAGTAGGAAATGGTCCGAAGCATGTTTAGTTGTAGCAAGTGATTATTCTGTAGATGTGCAAGATAGGGTTCGATTTGATCAATCAAACTCTGAAAACACAAGTATAATAGTGAACTCATATTTAGGTGCTTCTGAATATGATTCATCTGTTTTAAATGGAAAGGGCAAACGTAGAGGTAAAAATATTTATAAATCTACAGAAAGAATAAATTCCTCTAAACTTTTAATTAGAAAAACATGGTAAAATTATTAACTTATATTGTTTTATTATTTGCAACGAATTATGCTTATAGTCAGATTTCTATTTTTTATGATGCAACTACAAATAAATTCACAGAAAAAAATGATTATCAGCAAGAAGGTTCCGATTTATGGGTTGGGATAGGCGTTAATGGCATAGTGTTGAATGAAATCAATTTAATTGATACCATAAAACTTTTTTCATCTTTTGGATGTGCTCAGTATCAATTAAGCGATACGACATTAACAATTTATTTATGGCTTGATTATTATTATGGCAGTGATTGTTTGTGTACTGAATATGATAATTTTTGTACGCCAGATACAGGTAATTGTGATTTGAAAATTCGATTTTTTGCTACCCAAAAAGGCTTGTCATGTTATTTTAGTAAAATAAGATTTAAATATATCAATTTAGAAAAGATTGCTACATTATCATGCTACATTTGCTCTGAAAATTATCTAAAATTAACAAAAAAAAATTATGACATAGAAAATAGCAAGTTTAAGAATTCAATTGATTTTTCATATTCGAATTTAGATTACTACCTTGAATTATCGACATACTTAATAGAAATAAGAAATATAAAGTGTTATAAAAAATTTCATGGCAATATAAAATTTGTATTAGAATGTGAAAAAACAAAAAAAAATGATGAATATTTATATTATGAACAGTATTCTAATTATTCAGATTTAATTATAAAGTATTTATTTCCTTTGCAAGATAAATTATACAGTGGAAATAAATTAAATCGTATCATGAAAAGAATTATTTTATTATCTAGCCGATAAGAAGCGAAAAAAGATAAGTATAGTGAAATATGTTGTGACCCCTACTGGAATAATCGGACAAATTGCCCCCCCCTTCGTCGGACTCAAATTGACTCACTCGGTAAAGGCAAATCTATCAAGTAAACATAGGTAACATTGGGGGTTTTGGGTTTTAAGTAGTTTGGATGAAGTGGGGACAAATTTGAGCGACGAAGTGGGGCTAACTTCGGCGTTTTTCCCACCTACTACCATCTCTTATAAAACATGTTTGACTTTCGTCTTACTTCACGACACAATCCACCCCAGCAGGAGAAATCAGGAATCTTATAATTCTGTTAAAATAAGGTATCATACCTAAAACAAAAGGACTCATGAATGTTGCTAAAATCAGATAGTAAAAGAATGCTCGTTCAAAGTATTCTTTTGCAAATGGGAAGAATAAAGTCATAACAACTGACAATAAAATATAAAGTCCACAATTTACCAACGCTAACTTTAAAACAGGTCGTTTTATATTTAATTTATCATAGATAAGATATACAGCAATTACCCATGGCACAAAGTAGAATATAAACCGAACAAGACTTATTTCGCCAGCACCTCCCAATGCCCCACTAAATTTTGTAATAGGTATATCATATTTCAAAATCCTTTCTGTTTGCATAGAAAAAAGTAAAAAAAAATATTCAATAGCTAATAAAGACAAACCGCAAAGCAAAATATTCAATATCTTTTTCATTCTATTCCTTACTAAATTGGTCAACTAATTTTTGTCCTAATTTTACTCTGTGATCGTAATTACTAAAATCAAAAGCTTCCTGTCCATTATCTGTATTAAAATTTTCTTCCATTACTTTGTATATTTCTGATGGGGCGAAATATGATGTCATTGAACTGTTAATAGAACCCATAATATCAGACATATTCGCATCAGGATTATTTTTCTGATACCCATCAATAAATTCTTGAACCTTAGTTTGCTCAAATTGAACCAGGGCATAATCCAATTGTTTTCCTTTCATACCCTTCAAGGAAACAGTGGAACCATTAGCATCCACAAAAGTTTTATCAAGGTTTCCATTCATTATACCACTTAAATTACTCATATTATGGGAAAATAAGAATTTATTTCCTTCCTGTAAAAATTTATCTGCTCCATCATTCAAGAACCAAAGATTAAGATTTCCAGCTGCCCCAACAGCGTTTCTTTGCGTTACAATTGCAGCAGCACCAAACCAATTCGATCCTTTCTTGGAAGCTTCAGTATGTGCCCAAAGGTAATAATTGTGCCTATCTTCTACGTTTTGATAAGCCCCAGGATTATTCGGAGTGTTATTTGAAGCAGCGGATGCAAATGAATTCCACATAACATTGCCACCTACAACATACCATTCCGATTTTTTTATTTCTGGCAAACCTACTTTCCCGGCTTCAAATAATGAAACATTTACTCGTTCTAACCCATCTAAATCGATACAGTCTATTGGTCTATTTCCTGCATATTGATATGGTGAATACCAAGGATAAGAACTTGTCAACGGATCCACGCTCAAAAACTTGGCGATTTGTGCGTTGTAAATACGGAAGCCGTAATCGTAGGTAGAGCCACCGCCTCCCATGCCTTCAGGGTCTTTTTCTTGTCCATTAAACCCAAACCTATATTCACTGCCGAAGGCGGCACTTCGCCCATTTATAGGCGCCCCGAAGGGATAATAATCTGAGCTGGAGGTTAATTCTGGATTAAAGTAGATAGTTGCGCTAGAGACCTTATAAACGGGCTTGTCGGATACGGTTACAAGGACATTTCCGAGATGGTTCGCGAGTTCAAAAGATTTGAGACCCAGTGCACGGCGGGAGGTATTGGCTCCTCCCCAAGTGGGCGTATATACAGCACCCATATACAAAGTGTCCTTACGGTTATCTACACCAACGCGAGAAGATCCATAGATGCTATGCTCTTGGGCCACATACATAAGCTGGCTGGTTGTGTTGGTATATTTAACGTAACGACACATTTCGTTTCCTTGTGCATCACGAAGATAGTAATAAGTGTAGGTTACAGCGCCACTGCCTTTGGGTGTAACTTTCTTCCACAGGCGGTTGCCTGAGGCGTCATACCCAAACTCCAGATCAGCTTTGGAACTGCCAGAGTTTCGGATGATTTTCTTCATTTTGCCGTAGACAGTCCATTCAATGCTGGCAATATCCTCCTGTGCATCCCGTACTAGATTCCCTAGCTCGTCGTATCCATAGTTATTAGCGATTTCAATGGTGGAGTGGGTGTTGTTAAAGGTGCCTTGATCGTCAATGTCGTCAGTATAATTCCCCGCAGAAACCACATCATTTACCTGGTACAACCTATTGGAGACCAAACCATCGGTGGTGGTGTGATAGTTGTAGGTTAATTCATCCAGTGCTGTAGCAGATGCCCCACCGCCATTTCTCTTTTGTGTGAGAATGTTTCCCATGGCATCATAGGTATAGTCTGTTGCATAGGCTGAGGGGTTTGTGCTGGCACCAGACTGCCATTGATTGGTGGTGGTGTTGATATTGGTAAATATACGGCTGCTAGATAGTCTATTCAACTGATCGTATTGATAAGCACTACCAAAAGCCTCGGGTGTGATGGTTTGGTTTGTGGCGTAATCACTGACTTTGGGTAAACAAGTGACCATGTGGGAAATGTTTCCGTTCCATAGGTCGCTACGGGCAGCGAGTAAATCACTACCAGCGGTACTGGCCTCAAACTTACTGGCGGTGGTAAAGGTTCCAATGCGGTTGTAATCGCCAGCAAAGTACCCAAGGGTATAGCCAAAGGCATCGGTTGCTACTTTTGTGTGGGTGTTACCAGCAAGGGATAAATCACCATCGCGGCCTGGGTCACGCACTGCGGACATCGTATTGCTGTTAACGCCCTTAATCCAACCTTGAATGGTATAGGCGTAATCCAACCCTTGAACTTTCAGATCCCCCAATTCAGCGCGAGACAGTGGACCGTGTTTATAATACTCGTAATTGGCATCCTTATCCCACAGGATGGCATCTTTACTGGTTTCTACTTGAACAATTCTGTTATCAGCATCGTAGGTATAGCGGTGGTGGTATTCATCACGTTGTCCTGGACTGTAATCCACTTGGTTTATATTACTCCCCAGTTGTTTCATGAAAGGTTACCGACGCCAATTTGCTATTTTTCAACGCATTATAAAGTATTTAAATTGATTTTAAAAGAAGGGTTAGCAATTTTGCTGGCCCTTCTTTTAAAAAATAGTGGTCCTGTTTAATTTGACAACTTTATGCAACAATGAGGATCAACGAGGCGGTCTGGCGAAAAATTGAAGTTGTGGACTGAGAAGTATAATAATTAGACCTAGAACAATCAGTGTTTTTTATCCCAAACGATACCCAAGGTAAAACGTTGCCGTAAATTATCGAAATTCATTCCATTATTCAATTCACCAAATATAGTAGTGCTTATATCGTATCGGCTTCTTAAAACTAGTTTGCCAACCTGAAAAGGACGGAAAGCAATACCTATTGTCGGTCCCATATTAAAACGACGGATATACTGATTGTTTATTCCATCAAGGGAATATTCGGTTACATAAAACTGAAGATTACCCATCGCATCCCATTTAATCTTTTGCAATGTAAAATACCCATCAGAAAGGGTGTGAAACTTGTAGTTATAGTGCAACCCCAAGGATACCTGAAATCCCTTTTTTAAGGTTCCGAAATTGGCAAAATAATTATTCAAGGTGAAGGATGTACTGCTGTATTTTAAAAATGTATAATCTCCGCCCGCACCACCAGAGCTCTGACGTTCTTCGATAAAAATTTCTCCACGACTGTGTTCGAATCCTAATTCATTGTGATTGATAAAGAAATTAGCTGCTGGGTTTTGATACCTCGCCATAATGGATATACCCAGTCCTTCTGTTCGGCTTGTATTGTTAACAAAACCGTCAGATTGCCACAAATGGGTTTTGTTGATGGCTAGGCCTGTTTCCCAAGTTTGAGCATGGGTGGTAAGTATCCGTGTTAAAATAATAAAACCAGTTAAAAATCGTTTCATGCGGTGATGTAATTTGATTGGTCAATATATAGCTAAAAATTGTAAATGGATCTATTCGTAAGCAGGTGAGCCATTTAATTCCAATTCTTTTTGATTAAGATTACTAGTGCATACCAATTTTGGTAACAACAGGTCAAAACAATTCAAATGAAATGAATAAAGGAATGATTGGAGATAACAACTATATATAAAAGAGAAAGGCCACCCGTTGGGTGGCCTTTGGCGTTATTTCAAACCGACGGTAGGAGAGTGCCTCCCATCATCAAGCTCAATGAATTATTTATTGTCTTTGCAGCAAGCCTTCTTTTCAGGGGCCTCAACAGCTTTCTTGTTCTTGCAGCAGGCATCGCCCTTGCTACAAGTTTTGTCGTTGTCTTCCTTGCAAACGGGCTCGTTAGAGCAACCTTCATGTCCTTTGCCAATGAACTTGCCATCCGCATCGTACATGCCCATACAAGCTGCCTTCT